>BCQK01000001.1_pt1 | contig 45375 bp, 45 predicted proteins | sample 1008131 | NCBI WGS metagenome assembly BCQK01 (sample SAMD00035458, study PRJDB4067) | museum specimen metagenome | isolation source: Liagora japonica specimen isolated from | place: Japan
TTAAAGGCCACTAATGCATGATCTGTTTCCGCAGCCAGTGCAATTGCTAACTCATGGCGTTCTTGGTGTACGTCATGTGCTACACCCTGCTCGTCGTACACACAGCCCGACACAGTTTGCAGTAGCTTCTGGAAGCGTGCGCCCGCGTGAATAGGGTTGATTAGTTCACCAGATTCGAGCATCAACACAGAGTTGCGCTTGAAGTCATCGTAAGCACGACGCAGCTTTGGCGGCATTGTCACGGTAATCTCACGGTAGATTGTTTCTGGTAGCTCGGTCACATCATCGAGCGCTACACGGCTAGAAATATCCGCCAGTGAAATACTGACGAACGTATTAGCTTCGGGTTTGTCCTCCCAACGCATTGCGTTCGGCACACCATGAATGGCCTGTGGGGTACACACCTGCGCGCGGAACCCAAAGAAGTTCTTGCCCAAACGTTCGCCACGGTCAATCAGGTAGGCCAAGTGCCAAACGTCCGTCACGGAGTTTGGTGTCGGCGTACCAGTCATCAATGTCATTACTGGTATGGTCGCGGCCACGGCCTGAATTGCACGGCTGCGCTGGCTATCGCGGTTACGAAAAGCGTCGCCCTCGTCCACGATTAATACGTCGAACAAGCCCGCGAACTCTTGCTCGTGAATCATCTTCACGCTGTCATGGTTCGTGATAACCCACTGGTACTCAGTGTCTGTGAACGTGTTTATCTTTTTCAGGCGGGTGCCCGATGCTATCCCATAGTTAGCACTTGGCCAGCCGAAACGTAAGTCTCGACCCCAAGCACTTTCTAAGATGGACAGTGGTGCGAGCACCAGTACACGGGCGCTCGGCCAGAACGTCTTGACCGCGTGGATACAGGCGAGCGTTTTGCCCGTACCGCATCCGTCGAAATTCAACACGCGCTGCTTGTCGCCCCACAAGTTCGCAAACTTTGTTTGGTGGCTAAAGGGTTTAAAAGACATTTGCCGGCTCCATTTTTCGGTCCCACTCATAACCACACTCAGGGCATAAGTACCAAGCGCGTACAGTGTCGCGCGATAAATACTTCGTGCTGTGTGGTTGAGTTAAGTGGTCACACGTTGGACAGTCACACGCGTTGTTGAATGCGCGTGGTTTTGTGTTCTTATTCATCTTCGCCATACCCCTTATAGTGGTCGTACTGGCACACGGCGTTACCATACTTCTTACCTGCTTTGCTCTGGTTTGCCCCATAAGGACAGTACACGCAGTTATGCGCGTTCGGCGCTGGCATGAAGTTAGTGCAACTGGTTAGTTTCAACGCGCGTGTGTGGTACATTCGCAGCAACATAAGTAACTGCCTGCGGTTAAATAGGCGCTTCAATTTGTCTGCTTGGTCTATGTACCAGAACTCGATTTCAAAGGCATTAATGTCGGGATAACGGTGCATTGTGTGTAGGGCGTAACTTAGCCCTTGGTCACTGTGCTTCATTTCGTTACCAAACTTCTTGCCTGTCTTGTAGTCGATGATGCGGCAGGTCACTGCGTAATGAGCTTTGACATCCATTGGCACGTCATCCCACGGTGTTACGTCGTCGCCAATTCGCAATTCTAGAGAACCGTCTTCGCCAAAGGCCACATAACCCTCGACACCCGCCTTTAGAATGCTTGTCTCAATTAAGAACACGTCAAGTTTCGCCTTGCCCCACAGTTCAGGGTCGTTGGCCTCGGGGTTCTTTGGGTCCCAACTACAAGGCGACCAGTCCTTGCGAATACCCCAGTTTTCTTCCATTAGCACGCGACCGTCGGCAAAGGCTGATTGCAGCATGTCAAAGTCGGGCATGAAGTATTCAAAGCGAGTCTTGCCATCGCTAGGCAGTTCGGCTACGTCGCCGCGAACCCAGTTCTCACATCCATCGTGGATTAATGAGCCACGTTCCGCAGCTTCGCCACTTTCTTGTTTAATCTTGTCAACTTTGTCGAGTTTTACTGCGTACTGACACCCCTCGAACGCCTTTAGCGTCGAGAATGACCACGTATCGACGTCGCCCAGTTCGTCAAGGTTGGTGACCCCCGCGCTGAGGATGGGCGTTGGGGGCGCGGGAGGCGCAACCACCTTTGCTGCGCCTAATAGCGCCCCAAAGGACGCCACGTTATCAGCTTTGACCGATACAGTTGGCGCTATCGCGCCCTGTACTTCTTTCATGCCGCTGGCTTCGGCGGCTTTCGATAAGCTACTAAGGAAGTCCATTACTCACCTTTCATTATTTTGCGGATTTGGCCCATGATTGCGTCAGTGCCATGGAATAACGTGTCACCGCGCGCAAGCACAGGGACGCCACGCAGTTCTAGAGGGTTACCCATGTCTGTCACGTTGTGAATTTCGTGTTCTATATTGAATCGGGATAACAGTTCTTTTATTGGTTTACAGGCTGTGCAGCCCGTGGATACATATAGGGTTGTTTTCATATTGACCTTAATAGTTCAGTAGGGCTTGGGCTTCATCAATAATGCGCTGCTGGATTTCCGATTCGGTCGGCCCCTCACGCTTGATTGGCGCAACGTTTCTTGGCAGTGCGACGTTCGCTGCTCGCATCATTTCCAAAATGTTCAAGTCGTCATAAGACCACTCGATTGCTACGCAGCGCGGGCGCGTGTGTAGCTCGACTATGGCACCCACAGGGTTTGAGACACGGCGAATGTTCAGCTCAGAAACAGGCATCATTCGACCGAACGCGTTGTCACTTACCTCTTTACCCGCTAAGTAGCCGTAGAGCATCCGCAGGTCATCTTTGGACACGTAACAAGGTTGCCCAGTGTTTACATGCTCCATACAAGCCGTAATGAACGTTTTTACTTTCTGCAGCAGCAGCAGTTCTTTCGACTCAAGCCCCGCAGATGGCTTATCGAGAATCCCGATAAACGCTCCGAAGTCACCACGTTTAATGTGGTCGAAGAAACGGTCAGAAGCGGACATGCCAGCTTCTTGCATTTCAGCTTTGGCTTGGTTTTCAAGAATGGTGTTTACCATTTGCTTGTTGACGTTGAACGAGCGCAAAAACGTCGCAAAACCTGCAATCTCGTTACTGATAGCGGCAACAAAGTCGTCCCAATCGAGTGCTAGCGCAGGTAAGCGGTGTTTGAGCATTCGTGCTTGTCTCACCGAAATGTTGTAACGGCGCTTGTCCTGTACCTGCATAGCGTCATAGTCGTTCGTGCCGAAAATGAAGTTCAGGCGCTGACGCACCTTGCGCTGCATTTGTTGCATCTTACGAATCATGAACGTCGGCTCGGTAATGAGGTTACGCAGTAAGGCCGCCGCACGGGTGACACCTACTGACGCACCGCTCATGTTGAACTCGTCAACCATCAGCACCAGCGCATCTTCCATCCAGCCATTGAACTGGTCATCAGCGATACCTTGCAACGTGTTCTGCACGGCGTAATCAGGGCCAAATAACGGCGTCAGCACTTGGTGAAAGAACAAGCCCTTACCTGTGCCCTCTGTTCCGTGCACGATCCACGCTGCGCCCGATTTATCGCGTTCTTGGAAAATGAACGCTAGCCAGTTGATAAAGTGCTCATAACACTCAAAATCATCGCCCAGCATGTGAAACGCAACGTCAGCAATAATTGGGCACTCAAAACTCAGTGTCCAAGCATTGCCGTACCGTAGAGCGTCCGCATAGTGGTGCGCTTCTTCGCTACGCATGTAAGGCGTTGGCTTGAAACGGTTGACATAACTCTTGTCGCCCACTTGGAACAGCACTTCATTGCGCTTCGGCTCCATGACTACGTACATCGGTGGCACTGGGTCAGGCACCATAACGCCGTAGAAATTGAGCCATTCTTCCCCTACCTTTGCGTTCGTTCTAGCATGGAGTTCGATGACCTCGTTGGCCTCCATGTCATACTCCAGCGTGGTGTACGTGTCCGTTGTCTGGTCAATAAACATCGACCGACGCACCTTACGCACTGCACCTGTTTCTGTATCCACAACCTTGTCAAAGCCCGCGCCATAAAGCTCTATGTGTCTTGCATAGGCTTCGGGGTCGGCTACTCTGAACAGGAACGCAGGTTCATCAGGTATAAAGCTTCTAACCACTTCGGGATTGTTCTTCGCTACCCAAAATGCGTTGTTCTGCTTACCACCGATGTTGTAGCGCACGAACTCGTCGTCTTCATACGCTATGGTCAAACGGGCCTGTGGCGGGTTGTCAACAACAAGTTGCTGAACCCCGCCTATGTTCATACTGCGAAAACGCAGTTTCTTCGTCGGAACACCCGCCGCACGTTGTAGTTCGCGCAGCAATTCGTCACGACGAGCGTCAACAACACCCAATTTTTCGGATAGCTTCGACAGCTCACTGCCTAAGTCGAGCAAAGGTGTCCCTTTCTCAACAGCAACGAAACGATGCGTATCGTCATTGAATGGGTTAGTCAGCTTTGGACCAAACTCAGGTGGCACGATGTACACAACGCGCGCTGGGTCAGCCAAGCACGGGTCGATTACTGACTTTAAGCGCATCTTTGACGCGGTTAGTTTCAGTTTCTCGAATATCGTCTGCTGTGTGTAGTTCAGCGATAGAGTCCAGTCTTTGATTTCACGGAACTCGTAGGGTCTGTCCAATAAGAAATGAATGTGAATACTCATTTCATCGTCTTTCAGGCCAAAGCTGCTACTGGCCACGGCAACGTAGGATACGTTTTGGAGCACCGCAGGCATTTGGGCAATTACACCCTCAGCAGCGTCAATCACATCTTGTCGGCTCGCATTAGGTCGCTTGCCATTGATGACGGTCAATCCGTCAACGTCCAATACCAGGAATTCGGTCTTGGCATACTTATCTGTCTGCCCACGTCGAGACTCGTTCAGTAGGTCTTTGGTGAATAACCCTCGATAGAGCGCACGGCCTAGCATGGCGTGCTTCTCCAATAAATCCCTATATTTTGCTACACCCAAATGAGTGTCAAATTCTTCCGTGTACGAGGTTACTTTCGCCGCCAACGGATACGCGCGAGTGGTCCCATCAGCAAGGCCAAGGCTTTTTCTCAGCGGCCCTACTCTGTGGTGGGCGGCGATAAACTGTAATTTCATGATCGCCTCACGTATTTGTTGTAATCATTCGAGCAGTCAATGTCGCAAAACAACTGCGCGGCCAATGTCGTCTGTTCTTCACAGTAATGACACGAGCCGCGCGGCCGTAATGTAACTTCTTTCTGCACCTGTCTCATTTTGCTGATTTGGGCATCAAGGATTTCTTGCTGCGCATCAACGGATTTATCAATGAAGTCGGGCATGGTTGTTACACGTTAGTAGTTGAAAGTTTTGTTAGATTAGCAGTATTACTACTAAATTACATCATAGAATCGTAGTGCAACAGGTAAAAAAGGTACTCCGTCAGGCGTCCAATTGAAGAACTTAACAGTCAGCTTCGTGCCTAGGTAGCTGTGTACATTGCAGGCGATGGCTTCTTTTTCTTCCATTGTACCGTGCGCAGTGACATCGAACTCTTTGCCGTCCGCAGTTTTGCATCGGAATATCGGTACACGGTAGGTGGCGTTAGTGCGCACATAAGGCAGCCCCCAACCAAAACCGATGATTTCGAATTCCGCATCTTGGAAGTTCTTCACCTTGAGCAGCGATTTCGAGCGTTTGCCGTTCTCATAACCTGCATCACCCCAGCGAACCATTGTGCCCTCATAGCCAGTGGCAAGGTTCTCTGAATGGATTGCGTCCAGTTCTTCTTGGTCACTGACTACGACGCTTGGCACGCGGCGCAGTGAGTCAAGCACCCCTACTGCCTTGAAGCTGAACATGTCTGCTAACACGTCCGCGCGGTTTGGGTAGCTTGCATTTGTGATCACCACGTCATAAATATTGTAAATCACTTCCGCACTACGAGGCTGGAGCTTCTTCACAAGGCTGCTAATGGCCTGCAATGTCTCGCCATGTACGTAGAGTTCACCATCAAGCGTTTCGCCGTTCCATGCGCCCATTTCGTAGGCTGCTAGCAGGTCTTGTGCTATGTGCGGCAAGTGAATCGGCTTGCCTTGGCGACTGTACATTACAACGCGGCCAAACTTATCAATGCAGGCCAACATACGATGACCGTCTAGTTTAGGTTGCGCGGTTGCAGGGAACGTCCACACGCTCACTTTCTCAATCGGGTGAGCCAGCATCGGTTGAACTAGACCAAGCGCGTTGGTCACGGCTTCACCGTTCTTTGGCATTTCTTCGACGTAACCCTTGTCAAGCTGCTTGGCCACTTTGCTTAGGGCCTCAAGGTGCGCCTGGTAGGCAGGTGTCGTTTCGTTCGACTTGCCTATGTTCTTGCCCTGTGTAATGTGGGTCACTGTCTCGACAGGTACGCCACCTATAACTTTGGTCGATGCGCGCGCAATAATGGCTGTGCCATCGTCATTCGCGGCAACGGTGATAGTCCAATCGCCTACCTTGCCTGACGAGTGGACTTTAAAAAGCTGTTTCTGGTATAAAATTTCTGCTGTATTAGACATTATGACTCCTAATCATTTGTTTGATCTGTGCACCCATGCCGATTATCCCGTTATGGCTCGCGGACAACTCGTCGTAGGTGACCCCATTTTTCCACCACAAACTAAGCGACGGGCAGTGGTAAAGGCCCCCGCCTAGGTGTTCGTGTGGCTCGCAAGAGAATGCTTTGCGCATCCCCCATAACGTTTTATCTCTTTTCATTCCACTACCACTGTAAAGGGGGCATGCTCAATCAGCGCCGCCCACATGAAGTACAGAATTACGCCGCACACAAGCGTGCTCACGCGATCTTTCCACCCGTTCGGCACGCCTCCGATGTTGTACCGCCCAAGAGTTTGTGTGCACAGGAGCACGAACACGAACGTAAAGTACAGGCATACCGTGAGCAGCGCCGCGAAGCCCACAATCTCCATTATGCGGCCTCTACGAACAGTCTGTGAGTCAGCGTACTGGCTACGCGTTTTTCGCGCTCCGCAACGATCGCCGCTCTGTTACCTTGGCTGGCTGATTTAATGTCTTGGTGCGTCGACCAGTAAGTCAGCGCGTTAAACAAGGCCCACAAGTTGCTGCCTATCTCTGCGCGCTCTGTGAACCAGTAGCCCACGATGTCAGCACGGGTCTTTTCAGACTTGCTACGCCCCTGACTGTCAACGCCGACGTGCGCGTCGATGAGTTTCATCGCCTGCTCATCGGTGATTCGAGTGGTGGCCCATGTGTGCCAGTTCTTGCCCGCTTCCACGAAGCTGTCCAAAGATGCCGCTATTTGGCGGGCCACGATGCGCTCATCGAACGCTGACGTGTGGCGCGCTGAGTATTTTGCGATATTGCGACCGATTACCATGCCGTTCGCACACACCACTCGGTACCCACCTGCCATTACTTGCAAGTTAGTCGAGCCGTCGTAGCTGTTCAGCACGTTGATACGCAGCTGCGTCACATCGCTAGGGCCAATCTTTACTTCATGCTCTGGGAACACGTAAGAACGAATGGTGCGCCCGCCTGCATAGGCCACTTGGTCACGTATCGCCATGCCGTCAGTTTTCAGTGTCTGGCTGCCTAAGATTAGGCGGTCAATCGCTTTGAATATTTCCACATTTGGGGTCAGTTTGTACTGCTTGCCATGCACCGCAACGATTTGGTTCAGGTCACCGCGCACAATGGCGGTCTGCCCTTGATCTTGCATGCCTGTTAGTGAACTTAATGGCACTTGCTTCACAGGGAAGAAAATGTTGTCCATATCAATCAGGGGTTGCACCGCACGTAAGTTACGCGCCGCGCTTAGTTGGATTACTTGATTCATAAAAACCTCTAGTGTCTAGGGCGTTCTAGGACGCATTTAGGGCAGTCAAAAAGGTCAACGGCCATTACCCCAAGGTCTGGGAGTTCTGACACGCTCTGCTCACCGCTAAGGACGAGCTGCGTGCCACAACGCAGGCATTTACGGCCGCCGGTATCTTCTATGTCACCCGCGCCCATCACCGGCTGCTCGTTGGCATAGTGAATGTGCTTATGGTGCTTCGGCTCAATAACGTTAGCCACATAGCGTGAAGCGAACTTGAAGTTCTCGAACACTTTGGGCTTGCCGTCTTCGGTCAGTACCGTAGGGGCTTCCATGTTTACTTCGTCCCATAACAAGACGACTGTCGGTTTGTCTTTTGCGTAGTTATTCGCCATTGCTGCTGTCTCCCATTAGGCGCTCTATAAGCGTCATTAAGTATGTTGATGTGATTTCTGCGCCGTTCGTGGCTTGGCCTTTTTCAACGGCCTGTATAACTTGATGTAAATAGGCAGCGTCCATCCCGGTTAGCTGCTCACGCAGTACCGACAGCTTTTTGAGATCTAAATCGTTTAGCTGCACCGCCATTTTTAAGTAATTACCCACATGGCACGTCCACCCACGTTGGATGAATTTGCGTGTGCGAAAGATTGAGGCTAGAGGGAAAAGGCTTCCCACATACTGTAAATCTTTGGCAAGAATAGAGGATAGCGCGTCGATGTTGACAACTAAGCCCTCGCCCGCTGTCCAGTAGTTCGTACAGTGGACAAAATCAAAGTTCTTGTGTATTTCCGCAGGCGAACCCGTGAAGCGCAGCACCATTTGAATCTTGTTTGATAGGGTGACCGCGTTACTTGACATAAACACAGGGCGATACTTGCGGCCAAGTGGGTCTACGTGTTCATCACTGTTGATGTAGTCGTCGGCTTTCTCGGGGGCTGAACGCTCAAAATACTCGTAGGGCTTTTCGCCGGAATCCGCAGCCATGAATCCGCGTGACTTGATGTACACTTCAAAACGCGTGAACTCCATTGGGTAGTTGCCTGAACCTGTCATATCAAGGATTGGCAAGTCATCCGCGTTACCGCCAGTGCAATCATCACCCGCTACACGGTATAACGATTGGGTACCGTCAGGCAGAATAAAGGCGATACGAGGGTAAATGTCGACCTTACTGTCTTTAATCATCTCCAAAATGTAGTAGTAGGCCACCCGTAACGCGTCTTGGGGCGTTTTAAAGTACACGTCATAATCGTTTACGGACTCTTTTAGCAGCATCGAGGCAATACAGCCACCCGACACAAGGGTCTTGTTACGGATAATCGCGGCGACTTCGAGGTCTGCCACCGAATCCGCCCAATCATAAATTTTGCTTTTGATTGTTTTTGCTATTGTCTTTGTTTTCATTTTTCCCACCTAATGTGTAGACCATGGCTGCTTTGTTGGGTCTGAGTAGAATCAGCATCCAACCTTTGAATATATTGTTTATCAGGTAGCGCGTTCCGTAAGTGCCCGCAAACAGACCCGCTACAATGCACGCTAAATAGAAAACCAGTTCAGCTAGGGCATCTGCCTCGTTCATCACGCTGCGTCCTTATTGAATTTAGGCACCTTGACTTTGTTCTTGGCGCAGTAGGCTAACACCTCAGTTAGCGCAATCTGCGACTCAAGTTCAGTCGGCGTACTGTTTGATGCTTGGCACCACGTCATGTCACCGGAGCTGTCCAAGAACCCTTGACGAGTAATGCCTCGGTTGCTGTGGAAAAACTCCATCACCGGTGAGTCAGGGACGCCACCCATGTCGTTGGTCTTGCTCACGAACGAACCCGCCACATAGCGGATGGTGTTGCCCGATACGGGGTCATGGTAGAACGGTGCGCGGCCATCACGGCGAATAGCGCTCGTTAGGTCGCGTAGTTCTTGGTTTGACTTCTTGCGCTCACGCTCTGATATGTCCAACTCCGCTTTTAGCTTCATCAAACGCTGCTTCTGCTCCTTGTTCACTTTGTCCAAGCGTTTAGGGTCAAGCGCACTCAGTTCGCGCACTTGTGCTTTTAACTGTTGGATCGTCGCGTCGTCTTTCTGCTTTGTCTTGACTGCGGCTTCAACAACCTGTGCTTGCTTGTCGAACAGTGCAGTTACACGTTCTAACTGTTCTGTCACTTCGTTAAGGTGCTTTGCTGCTACTTCATACTCATCAAATATCTGGTTGTACTCGACGACTGATTCGTTATTCAGTTCGACTAGATGCTGTATTGTTTCTTCAAAATTAAGTGTCATGCTGTTCACCTTTATAAGTAATACTGTTATTTATTGACGAGCTTTTTTTGCGTGGTTCACGTCGTTGCACGCGGATCATTTATTACTTAGTGCGCTAATCCAATAAGTCATAGTTAAGGACCACCACGGACTCGCCGTCGTGCTCCGTCACGGCCCAACCACTATCAGAGTAAGAAGACCTTGCTATGTTAACTTCTTCCAGCTCCGTCACCGCTATCGCCTGCATCGTTCGAGCGCGGTCGCCATAGCTAACGCAGGCCACAACAGGCATGCCGTCATCGAATGGGTCTAGTGCTTCGCGTAGCTCGGCAACTGTCATCGTCTGCATCATTATTTCGAATACTCCTTAGCCCAGCCACCCTCGTTAGCGAGCGGCAATCCCATAGCCCAATCTGGCCCCGTGGACATAACACTTGCCACTAGCGCCTGTGCTTCGTCGGCACGGTCTTCAAGCACCGCCGACAACAATTCATCGTGCACACTGCCCATTACCCAACCCAAATCGGCTTCGTCTAACTGGCGGTCTACTTCAACCAACTGGAAGCAAAGGACGTCGCGCGCTGTCGCCTGAACAATGTTCTCTAACAACAAGCCATGCCATAGGTTCTTCGGCACTGGGTTACCCCAACGGTCGCGGTTAGACGAGTCAAACAGGATACGTGTCGACGTGCCACGCGCATCTTCCGTGACTCGATATCGAGCGTTCGGATAATGCAGAATGCGCCCACTTGGTAGCGTGATTTTGTCTTTCTCAGCCTTGAACATCATTCCTGGTCCGAAGTGCACAACACCACCGTTCACCACAGTCGGAATGACCGTGTTAGCAATGTAGTGCCACATGGCCTTGATGCCGTAGTGCTTGGCATCATAAGAGTTCTTCACGTTTTTACAGAAGTCATCTGACTCAAACATCGGTTCCATGCCTAACGGGCCACTGGCCAGATATTGTTGGAAGCCGAACCAGCCCATCGCAAAGCCTAAGCCCAAGGCTGCTGCTTTACCCATCTGGCGTTCGTTCTTGTTTTCGTGCTTGTTGATTGGTCGGCGGAAAATGTCCGATGCAATAGCAGAATACAAGTCGTAGTTCGGGTCACTGCGGAAGTTCTGCAGTAAGTCATCTTGGCCACAGAACCACAAGTTCACGCGCAACTCGATGTTCGATAAGTCGCACACGCTAATTACGTGAATCGGCGGGGCCTCCATAGATAAACGGTGCTTACCGCCGCGAGTGTTGTTTTGCTGGTTAAGCTTCTGGCCACCCGACCAGCGACCTGTCTGGTCAGCCCCGTAGTAGTTCAAGAAGAATGGCATGCACGCGTCAGGGAACTCGGCCTTGCGGAACATATCAGCCACGGCCAACATTCGCTTTGCACGAGACAGGGCAATTGTACTTTTCACCTCGCGTCGCGCCTTAAACACAGGGGCTAACTGAGGGTAATCAATCTGCGTGCGAATGTACTCAGGGTCAGTGTTCCCCAATGCAGGACCCATTTCAAACGTCGTAGGCGACATCTTCATGGGCACCACGATACCAAGGCGCTTGAGTAATTCTGCGTACTGCGGATTGCTTGAGAACGTCTTGTCTGTGACGTCCACTAGGCCCAAGTCCATGCAATACTGGATTGCTTCACACACGGCCTTAGCCTTTGACGCAGTTTCATCGACAACGACTTCATGCAGCAGGTCGTCGTTAATGGCGAATTGAGGCTCGATGGCACCACGCAAGGTAATGTGTATCGCGCGCATTTCGGTCGCAAGACATTCTGCACCCATCACGTCCGCGATTCTGCGGAAGTAAATTACAAACAAACGACGCATCAAGCTAGTATCTTGCACACAGTAGGTGCCTAGGGCTTCGTGCTGTTCAGGCGTGATGTAGCCATAAGGGATACCATCAACTGATTGCAGCTCTGCACCACCTTTTTGTGATGACGAATCATTAGGCCACTCGTCCTTTGCACACTCTTTCAGGCCCGCGCGTCGCGTAGGCGTTAGCAAGGTACGCATCTTCTTCGTATCGAAATACGCATCAAACATGGTACCCAAATGCCAGCACGCCACCGAACCGTCGAAGTCAGTGTTATGGGCACAGATACCAATGCGTTCACCGCCTGCGCGGCGCTCCTGTATGTGCTCAAAGTATGCCTTAACTTCGTCAGGCGCGTGTATGTAGCAGATAGGGTCTAGGTCTTCACCGTAACCGAAACCTGTCACATGAAAACGGCTGTCAAAAATGTACTCCGCATACGTCTTAGTGCTAAGTGATAATGACGGGCCTGATTTGTTGGTCTTGAGCTTAAAGAACGTTTCAAAATCCATAAATAGGATAGTGTCAAGGTTGAACAGCGCTTTGGCCGCGGCGAGTGTTTCGCTATCTACGGTTGGGACTTCCAGTGCTTTCGCTAACATATAGTGCTCTCTAGGCCGATTTTAATAGGTCAATTAGTGGAACCGCATCGACATACTCAACCATGTTGGCCGGCATGTAGTTAATGGCCTCTGGGTACGTATTCAAAATGGCGCTTAACGATTGGTTAAGCTGCAATTGGGTGAACACTTTCTCAACCATGCTTTCGCGCTGTCCGTCAAGCGCCGCTTCTTCTGTGAGCACCGCTGTCAAGCGCGTGAAGTCGCCACGGTATGAATTGACGAAGCCCGCCAAGTCGGCCACGCGTGGGGTGTTGCACAGCATATCCACTGACAGATAAAGCTCATGTTCGGTGAGTTTGCACTCATAGGTTTTGCCGCCGTCGGTGTACTTTAGCGCTGTCGCCACATGGACTAGCTTGTCGAAGTACGTTTCGTCATTGGCCATCCCATCAGCACCATTCACGATGTTTAGCTTTTCGATTAGCGTTTCCAATACGTCGTGCTTATCAACAGACACGCGTAAATAAGTTTCAGCCATTGCCTCTTTAGCAAGACCAAGGGCGATGGTCGCAGCAACTTGTGCTGAGTAGCGCATTCCCTTTTTAAGTTGTAGTCGTTTCATTTTAAAAATGTTCCTCTGTGTCTATTGGTGTTTCATCGGATAAATCGCGTAAGGCGTTACCGCAGAAAGGGCAGTAGTTAAGCACCACCCCATTCTTTAGGTGTTCGCCCTGCTTTAAAATGACACGGGTGCCTTTCGACTCGCCCGTAGTCATGCTCACAATCGTTGCCATGAATAACCCTTTGGCGTTACTCCGTGGCTGCGATTCCACTACGCGCCCCATCGCAGGGCACAAGTGTTTAGCGTACCCGCCGCTCTGCGCTTTACATTTCTGCATCACGACATCAGCGACTTGTAAAATAGCTGCTGCAAACGGCCCATCACCGTTCTATAAGCGTTGGAACGCATGTGACGTTTGAGCGCTTTGACTTCTTCAATCAGCGCGTCCAGCGTTAAGTCTGCCGCCATCTTCGGCAGCTCGGCCAACAGCACATAAGGACTCTTAGGGTCAATCATGCTGTAGTGTGCGTCAGTCAGTAGCACTACTTTTCGCCCGTGTTCAGCGGCCAGTGTTTGTATGAATTGGAGCAACTTGGCCCGCGTCGTTTTGTTGACCAGATACATAGTCGGCCCATGTTCTTTAAGTAGGGCATCAATCGCACGATCGCTTAACACACTGTTGAACGTTATGCCCTCGCTACCATTAGAAATGGCCCCGTAGTGCTTGCCTTTCCATGACGAATAGCCCTCAATGTCCGGTGCATCCGCTTTGGTCAGGCTAACCATTATGTCAATGCGCCCCGAAATAATGAGCAGGTTCGCTATCTGGGATTGAATGTCCCACGCGTCCACGGTGCTGCGGTCACGGTCTAGCTGTATTCTGTCTGGCGTGAAGTTGTACGAGTATGTGAACTGCTTGCCATAAGCTTTAAGCTCAGAAACGAACAGGCCATTAACGTACAACCTGCTTACGCCGTCACCACGGTTAAACGCGAACGAGCCATCCACTTCGAACACCTTGTACACATCCTTTACCGTTAGGTAGTTTCTGCGGACTTTCTTGTAGTCTTCCTCTGGCAAGTTGAACAGGCGGAACACCACGTCATTGCTTCCGTTAGGCGCGCCGTCGTGAATCTGTAACACAAGACACTCACCATCGAATAAGTCTGAGTGTTCAAAGGTGGGGACCCAAACGCACGGCCCGTTGAATATCTCGCACTCCACTCCGTCACGGGCGAGCACTAATAGCGCGAGCTTAAAGCCCTCACCAAACTGGCCTATGGTGTCAGCGTTGCCCGCTTTGCTAGTGTTACCCAGTAACAGGGCGCGTGTCGGGATTGCCCCAGCGCGCGATATGATTTCAATGCTGCGCTCGGCATCATTAAAGTTGACTTTATAATCTTTTGTGTCGATGGCGTTCTGCAGTAACTCGCGCACCGCTTCCCATAGCCCCCAACCTGACACATAACTTTTTGATAAACTCAGTGGTACAGATTTCATTGCATCACCCTCTATTGATATGGCCGAGCTTTAGCAGCCCTCGACCTTGGCTGTATAACAGTGTTACTACTTACTGGCGGCAGCATCAAGCAAGGCGACTAGCTCTTTGCGCGTTTCTTTCAGTGCCGATACTTTTTCATCAATCGCTTTACTGTCTTTGATGTCAGCATAGCTTTCGATTTGGTGCGTTACTTGGCGAATGGCACTCAGGAATTGAGCTTCCCCCATGTCCTCGGTGTCTATACCGAATACTAGGGTGGGTTTTGCTATCGCTTTATCTGCATATTTTGTTGCCATAATTGCCTCTACATAAAGTTGGTTTGCATTGGATAGGTATTCCTCTGCGTCATTTAAGTGCTGCTGTGCAGCGTTCTTGTAATACTCAGTGGTGTCTAGCACCTCGCCCGTCACTATCTCGCGGAAGTGTTCGCGCAAATGATGACCTAGCCCCTCCCTCGCGACTGTGCTTAGCTCGGTCTTGGCCCGCAGTACGTCGCGTTGCTCGCCCATGGGCATTTCCCGTATTGCGGCAGTGATAATGGACCACTTCACACAGTTGACGTCTGCACCGCCGTAGTAAAACAGCTTACATCGCTCAAGTGCCCCGCACATGTACTCATGGGCTTGGCGGCAGTTCAGGATAGCGTCGAACACCGTTGCTGCGTCGGCACCCATCGCGTTACCCACGGACTCAATAAAAGGGCCTACCGCTATTTTCGGCGGCACATCAATTGGTTTGGGCACTTCTGTAACTCTGCCCCGCTTTGCATCAAGGCGCTCGTAGGCAAGCCGCTTAATAGCAAGCATCGCCTCGACCATTTCAACTGTGTTAAGATGGCTAATATTCATAACCGCTGAACCCACGCCTGATTTATCCACCAATCGCTGTAGTATGTCCGACAAGATACGTCGACGGTTGTTGCGATAATGGTTGTAGTTCTCCGCATAGTACGAACCAATTGCGTCGAGCGCTTTGCCACTGGACGCCACGGCACATACATAATGGCCTGCGGTCAATACTTCGGGGTTGTTCACGCTTCGGACCACTAATGCTTTGAGCTTCAAGGCTAGCCACTCGTAGTCTTCGCTCTCAAGGTTGTGCGGGTTTAACGCTGACGTACCTATGCTGGTCGGCAACATTAAACCCCACAGGTTCTCGACCGAAATCCTGCACTTGTCATTCAGGTATCCGTCGACATACTCAAGCAGTGTATCTGCCCGTTCTGCATGATAATCGCGGATTGACCCAAACACTCGGCTATTACTCAGTATCGCGGTCAGTATTAGATCTCTGGTCGATTCCATTATGCCACTCGCTTGCTAGTCCCGTGCTTATGAGCTTGTTTACGGTCACGCTGTACAGCGTTATGGGCTTCATGGAACGCTGACACAGGGCGACGACCTTTCTGTATGTCATCACGCGCCTGAAAGAACTTCCAAAGCTCGTCACTTGACGCGAACGAGTGCTTGCGCAACCCAAGGTAATGCTCCAGGTGCGATATCCGCGTGTTCATCAGCGTCAACCGCGAATGCACGTTGATACCGTTCTCTTTAATGACGTCCAACGTCATCTGTAGAGACTGCACCTCGCGGCGCAGCTCCACCATTGAGTGCATATCCTGCAGTAACTGTTTAAGCTTGCTTAGCATTTCCAGCCCCCCACTCTTTAACCGCCAGTTCAATGTACTGGTCTGCCAGCTCCTGTACACTCTCGGCCAGCGTACCGTTACCCTCACCAAAGCGGCCTACGTTCGGGTCGAAACGCCCGATAGCTTCAAACAACTCTGACACTAGCCCAACGACAGGGTACGTTAACCGCTCAACAACGCGGTCTTCCGCTGGGTCACTCTCAGGGTTAGTAAACTTCGCCATGTGCGCAGTCACCACTGTGTCCGCCACAGCTTCTATCAAAGACTGCACAACCGCCGTCATAGAATCAGAATGCGTACTCATTTCACCCACGATGGACGATGTGAGCACTATGCGGGCACGGGGGCTTAGGTGGCGTGATCTCTCACGTAACTCACGAACAGTGGCTGCTTCTTCTTGGCCTAATTTCACTTCAGTTTTAACTACTGCGAACATGATGTTTATTTCCTATATTGGAGGTTGGGCTTATGCCGTTTGTCTTGCTTTGCTTATCGCATCAGCGACCACTTTTTCTGCATTCAATGGGGCTAACGACGCGCGCACCGTGTTATCCACTTGATTGAGTGAGAACACTGCGGTTTGCAACACAAAGTCGTCGAACGCCTTAATCACGCTGATGGCTTCTGGGATGTTGGCAGGGTCTGCGAGCGCTTTGTCCACGAACGGACTAATCGCGTCAATCTTCGCGTAAGACACACCATACATCGTCAACGCGATAGCCTGTTTTACACTCAAGCCATCAATCATCGCTTCAAGCTGCTTCATACGACCATGCAACACGTTATCTCTTACTTTGTTCATGTCTCTATTACCTTTACTTCGGTGGGTTATGCCGCGTTTTCCGCAGCGTTTATTACTTCTTCAATCTTCTCGCTCAATGTAGGACTTGACTGCGCATCAAACTCCATATACGTGTCATCGAAGAACTCGTCCATGTCCTCGCCAGTTGGCGTGAACCCCTCGTACACATCATCAGGCACTTGGTTTGGATTAACAGGCGGAATCCCGCCGGCACTTGTCGCCGCCACAAAGCGGTCAGGCTTGCCAATGTAACCACTGTACTTATCGCGCGCCATGAAGCTCGGCAACGGGTTGAACCCCGCACGACTAAAGTGCACCGCAATCTCTGTGCCTACAGGGATTTGGTCCATGTCCGTCAACTCTTTAATGCCCAACGCTTTCACTAGGCTGGTCAACAAGCGCTCATGCAACTCGCGCTGCTTAACACTCTCCGCCTGTATAAAGAAGTTCAGGCCATAGTAGGAGTTAACGCGACGCCCATCGAATGACCCAATACACTTGAGGTTCAAGTAAGGCTCACCGCGTGCGTTCGTCTTGCTTATCATCACTTCAAACAGATAGTCACCATGGTCAAAGTACGGCGCGTCCATCTGCGGTTTAAACGGTTTGGCTAATTTACTCATCGATTGAATCTCCCTCTTTATTGCTTGAACCCGCAAGCTCGGCCATGTCGTCTACGTACGCTTGTGCAGCGCGACGCATGTGTTTTAACAAGTCCCAACGCAACTGACCGTAGCGCGTGTTCTTGTCCCATAATTTTTCTTTACCCATCATTTGGTAGTAACAGTCCTGCGCGCTGACACCCCGCTTAGTGCTCGGCACAGGGAACCCCGCACGCGAACCTGAGTGATGCGGCCAATCGGCATACATCCACTCGAGCGCGGTGTGACAAGGTGCGTCGTTGTGCCCCGCTTCATCCAACGCGTAGCGCACCCGGGCACAAATGCCAGGGAACTGGGCAGCCGTTGAGTGCCGCGCGGCATTAACAGGGACGGCTAGACTCTCGTCCGTGATGGACAACAGCGCTCTGCACACGATAAGACGACTAAGCGCACTCATTGATTGCCCCTCCGTTACGCTGTGCCCACAACTCTGTAGCACGACTCTCGATGTAATCCACGTACTCCCAACGCATCCGCCCGTAGCGCGTGCGCTTATCCCACATCCTGCGCTCGTACATTTTTTCGGCGTAGGCTCGCGATGCGGCGCTCCTTGACGTATCTGTCACCACGTAGTCCGATGGTGCGGGGACTGGGTAGGATGGGTCACCCGAATAATGCTCCCACTGCATACCCCACAGCTTGTTCAGCGTGTTCATGGCGTCGCTAAGCTCGTCAATCTCATACCAAACTGTGCAGTTGTCATCGAAATAGTCCACCCTTGCTTGGTGTAGAACCCCACAGAACCCGTGTGTTGGCTTCACTTTAGCGGCCCTAATGCCCCGCACCGCTCGCTGCACGATGTCATGGACGGCGCGCACCTGCTCGCCAGTCAAGTTAGTGACGTCTATAGCCATATCACCTCCGAATCTTTGGTAACTGCCTCGGCCACGCGCTCAATTAGGTATTCGAGCAACGCCCAACGCGCACGGCCATAAGGTGCGGCCTTGCTCCACAACCGCTTATCCTCCGAGGCCCAGTGGAATTCTTCACTCGGTGTATTACCATCGAAGCTCGGCACGGGATACACTCTGGAACCCGAGTGCTCCGGCCACTCGCGCATAAGACTCTTGGCCATCGCCTCCACCATATCTATGGTGCCTCTACTGTTCGACTCGCTACCAAAGACGGCTTTTGGGCTGCGCCACGCTAGCATGTAGACGCATGAGCACAGGCCCTCGCTATCATCCCGATACTCAGCGTGGTCACGGATTGCACGTAACGTGAGTAGTAAAGTTTCTTTAACTGTTCTTGGCATATACATTCCCCAAACGATTGTCACGTCTATTGCCCATTAGGTAGGCGACCCTTGACATAAGTTGTCAACACACACGTTCGTCTTGTCCCCGTCCACATAAACAAGGCAAGGGTCGAACACGCGCTTGTGATACAAGTAAACCAATGTGGCCACTGCATAGCGCTCACCATTCAGCGCCGCCGTCTGCTCACCGCGCTCGTTATAGTGGCCGCTGCCCACAACGCGACCTGCAGCGTGGCCCTTTGACCACACCAACTGGCCCGTGTCTGGACTAACGCGCACCCGCTTCACTAACTCGGACCACTCGATTGGCCGCGTCGATGCTTGCGTTGAGGGCGTCGTACTCGTCAGGCGTCTTAAAGTCACATCTAATGACTGCATTCTCGTCCCTAGTGCATCTAACTTCTCGGTCAGACTCTCCACCTGACTCTGCAAGTGGGTCACCTGACTCGCTAAATCGCTCTGTGATTCCGATAGTGCCAAGGACTCGGTAGCCTTGGGAAAAATCCGTGCCAAATGGGACATCATGACTGAACACCTCTTTCTGCTTATTTACTAACCACTGGTCGAGCATAAACAGGCCGACAATGGCCACGCCGATGACAAAACTCAACTTGTACGGATAGTGATACTTAATCATTGGGCGTTCTCCAATCGCGTGGCCTGCTCATCGAACAGTGATAGGTTACATCTAGTTAGTAGTATTACTGCTACTAACAGTTAAAAAAAGTTACGCTCCCAGTGGAAGCGTAACAGTGAATAGCAGTGAGTTATCATGCTCGATAACAGTAAACCACTACTGAGATTCTGTCAAACAGTATTTATTGCCTGCTTTTTAGGCGTATCACGGGTGTCGTGTCCAACAATTTTAAATTGCTGGACAAAATGCTGGACACGAAGCATCGCTTCTAACATGTTGTTATTAGAGGATATTATTACGTAACTATGGTGCCGTGTCCAACATCGCTGGGTGAGGCTCGAAAATTGCTGGACAAGCCAAAAGCCTCGAACATTCATACACTTAGGGTAACTCTGTCCAACATGTCCAACAATTTCTATCAATTCCAGTTACACACGCAAGATATTTTATTTTTAACACTACTACGAATTACATATTTTATTTTCTATAGTAAGTAGAAAATTGTTGGTTTTGTTGGACATGTTGGACAAAACCGTCACTGTTTAGCCTTTTCTCTTTATCTTTCAATGACTTGCCTCTCAGCAAATTGTTGGACAAGACCCTAAAAAGGTCATTGTCTTATTAATCAATAACTTAGTGTTTGGCCCACAATTCTGTCCAACAATGTGGGACACTGTAAGCTATTGATTGCCATCAAGTTTTTCAATCTGTCCAACAATGTCCAACAATGCTGGACAATGCTGGACACGCGAAAATATTGTTGGACAGAGGCTGCGCAACCCCGCACCTGTCGACCAGCACGGGTTCCGCAGCCAGTAATACGTGTTTAAAGCTCCTCAGCGAGCCGCTATTGAACGAACGGACGTTTGCCCTCAATACGGTAGCGGAAATTACGCAACGCTCTCTAGAGCCTCATTCACGCACAATTCGTAATGCAGCACCTCAAACCAATGCCACGTCATGTCAGTTAAGGCGTCTGGACTCGGCGCGTGGGGCAAATCTTCCTCGACTCTTTGGTGGAGGCTGTAGGATAACACTTCGGTCAACACCCACAGATTGGCCTTGCCCTGAGCAATCAACGCGTTCAACGTGTCAAATGGCGTAAGGCTGTGGTCACGAATATGGGTAAGGACGCGCGCGAGTAATTCTGAACGTTTAATCATTGTTGGGGCTCCGTTAAGTGAGGCGCTATCGTGCGCGTGTCGGTTGGCGCAGGTTGCAGGATATAAATGGCCGGCTCTCCGCACTCGATGCAGATTGCGTCGCCCTCGTTGCAGCAGCAGTAAGGCACAAGCAGCGCATTAGGTGGTATTGTCATTGGAGGTTCCTCATTGGTCAGTGGTCAGTGCGTGATGGTTGGCGCGTGCTGCGTGGTGCGTGCTGCGTGGTGCGTGGTGGTCAGCCTAGGACTACGCGATCCTTAACGGGCGGCACTCATTAAGTGTTAAAAAGAACCTGTCAGAGGGCAATCAGTACAAGGAGTCATAAATCAGCAACTACCACGAGGCACAGCACTAGAGATTGAAGTGTGGGAAGCTTTTTTATGGAGTGGAAGTCAGGCGATCTTGGACACTTGGACAGCGGGACAGAGCGTATAATTACTCATGCGGAACAAGTGCTACGAACAAGCGCTACGAGCAACGCGAGGCTTGTTTCGTGCCTTGTTTCGCATACCTAGTATTTACGCTATGTAAGGATGTACATGTGTACACGCATCGACTGAGGGCCACACAATAACAAAAATTACAACAATTCAATTTCGAGTGATGTGTATACAACCTAAACAACACACACAACACACAACACACAACACACAACACACAACACACAACACACAACACACAACACACAACACACAACACAACACACAACACACGACTAACGAAGAATGGCTATCTACACATAACGAAAAAACTAAAAAATAATACCTCGGCTCTTGGCTTTTCTCGGCTCTTGGCTTTTCTCTGCTTTTCTCTGCTTTTCTCACACCGCATCCCAGCTTTGTCTCGCGGTGTGGAGGGCTAGCAGACTTTGGTGCTATAGGTGAGGGGGGTAAAAGTTGGGCTAGCGTGGCAAGTGAAAAACGTTAGGCTTCCGCAGGCAGGCTTTCGGGGCTAGAGTCGAAGTGACTTGGGGAGTCGCACCCCTATGAAAGTGCTAAGCGGATATAACAAAGTCGCGCATCGATTTATCTACCCGACGGCCCTCCGCTTTACGAGCAAAATAACGAGCGGTGCGCAACTTGTCCAATTCGCTCACATGACCATTCCCACCGCAGCGTGGGCACGTAATCGCCTTAATAACACCATCAACTCGGACGAACCATTGGCCACTGCCCGTGCAGGCACTACACTCGCACCCATCAGGGACGAGGGCTTTTAGCACTGCGGCGACTTTTGGCAGAGTTGGTGCGACAGCAGACGCAACCTTGCCAACCCACTCGTAGTAACGAGCAGAGTAAGCGCGGATGCGCTCTTTGGCGCTTGTCACCGAACGTTCGGTATCAAAATCAAAATCAAAATCATCACCAAGAATGGTGTCAAACTGTTCAGGATTGAACATGGCCTTATCTCCTATGATTAGTGGCTTTTCGATATGCACTAGCAGTACATATCAAAAAGCCCCCAAGTGGGGGCTTACGGTTTAAGCTAGGTCGCCTAGGATTTCAGCAGATAGAGCCACTGAACTCACAGGTACAACCTTTTTGTTACGCATTGCGAATGGCTCGCTAATGCGTGTGATTATGCGCATCGCTTCCTCAGCCTCAGAGGCTGTGGTCACGCGGTAACGGGCACGACCCATCGCCTTAGCGATGAACGCCTCAACAGCATCACGCCCAGACTCTGTGATGAAGCCATCTTTGACCCCTTTCGGGAACGCAGCGGCCATTTTCAGCAGGTGCATTTCAGTGTAACTCACACTGTAAAGCGTCAATGGACGGCCAGTGCTGTCAGTAATCTCTTGAGGCTTGATATCAGGCGAACCTAAAGACTCAAGGACACGCGCACGCGCCACGCCCTCGGGCATTGACTGACCCATACTGTAAGCGCGAGCGCGTACCTCGTGTCCTAAGACAGCGAGTGGGTCAAGAATGAAGCTTGTGGTGTATGCGATTTCGAAAGGAAACTCCCATGTTAGGTATGGGACGATTTCTTCCATTTGCTCAAGCAACTCAGCAACAGCGTCGCGTTGTTTGACGGTTTCGCGCAGAGTCATTTCTAACTCAGCTTGCTCGTCGTCAATCTTCGCACCTTGTATCGCGGCCACAACAGCTAGAGAACTGTCGTTTTCGTAGCGATGCTGCTCAGTGATTAGCGTTTCCACGCGCTCGTTTAGGCGAACGATTTTTGCATCAAGGTTGATACGCTTAGTGCGTAGTTTCAACAACCCCGCGCTAGGCTTGGCGGGGATGCGGCCACCCTCGCTCACGTAGAACGCATCGCGGATGCTTGGTGACAGGATGCCACGATTATAAACCTCGCGTATCTCTGCGCTTGCAGCGAAGTTAGCAGCCAGTTCCAACTGGTCGCGTGTTGGATTGGCCACTGACTCGACCCACTCAGCGCGGTCAACCGGTAACCAAACCACCTTGTCGACTGTGGTGCTGTCGCGCATCACGTTGCCAACGCTGTGGCTCACACTGCCAGTAGGTGCGCGCATAGCGCTGGCAATCTCGCGGTCACGGGCTGATATACCGTCGTCATCGCCATCGTCCTCGTCTTGCTCGTCAAACGCCTCCGCCAGTTCTTGCTCGCCATTCTCAGCCAAGAACGCGTTAGTCATGTCTTCAAGTGACATTTCATCCACGCCAGGCGATGCGAATGGGTTGTCACCCACTTCACCGTCAGGGCTAGGCAACTCAAAGGCCACGATGGCCTCAGCGCCTAACTGGTGAAGCACAACGGTCAACGCCTCATACTTGGCCATTTCTGACTCCATACAGTCAGCCAAGCGCTCGATGGATGCTTTCGGCAGTGTGCGGTCACCACGTTTCACCGCGCGTAGTGATAGCGCGTTGATTGCATCGCGAGACAGGCCGCGAATGTGCTTACGCAACACCCACGCGATAGCGTTGGCGGTTGAGTGTTTACGGACGCCGTAATTGGCGTTGTAGATAACGGCCGCGTGTACTTCCTGTGCGACTTTCGACTGTCTACAGGCCAACACGTTCTCAGCGTTTACTACTGGACGCCAGTACGCTGCACCCTCAACCTCTTTTACCGCGTTTATGAAGCTAGGCAGCTCCTTGAACGACATTGGCTTGAAAGACAGCTTTTTAGCGCTGCCCTTGGCCTTGGCCTCAGCCGCTGGTGCGATACTGGCTGCGGGTGCGGCCATTTGAGGGGTTAATTTAGGCGCAGTCTTACCCTCTTTAATTTCGCGAGGCGATAGGTAAGGTGTAACAGTTGCACCTGACTTAATTGATGTACTTACATCAGCGCGCTTGAAAGATGAAACGTTTGAGTTTAAAGTTGTGTTAGTCATATTGGACTCCTTTAGGTTGTATGACTACCGAACCCACAGCGTTGCTACCGCTGTGGGTTCAGCTTTATTGCTCTTTATTGAGCGGGTTTGAAGCACATGCTTCATTAAGTACACTCATTGAATGTACTTAATGAAACAGCCCTTGCGGGCTATTTGTCAGTGACTACCACGTACACGCAGTATGCGACTAGGACTACGTGCGTACCAATGATGATGCTCATGCCATGTACTCCTGTACCCATGGTGCTATGGCTATTGCTAGGACTATGGTCATAGCAGACAGGCACATTACACACATGCTTATGGTATTAATGCGTAGGGCTAGGGTTGACCCCGTCTCACAGTACACAAAGTGAGATAGCATTAGGGGCAGGATGGACATAACAAAGGCACACGCGGTAACTAAAAGGATTGATGTAAACATGATGGGACTCCTAAGTAGGTTCAACGCCCAATGCATTGAATCCTTGATGCCAGAACGCGAAAGGAACGAACCCCCTCAACTCAGACCGACACCTACATCGGTTCAACCAACCAGTTACCCAGAACTCGCGACTTTCGTTTCTGGCCCCACAAATCGCGTTTCTTAATAAAAAATCCCCAAAAAAATTTTTACAAATTTCAACGGCCGAATTGGCTCCAGCCCATTTAACAGTGATACTATTGAAATAATTTAGTAGTAACGGTGCTATCACGATGGGTTCAAATTTATCGCAGGTCAGCAAGCAGTACGCGTCGATGGGTATCGGCCGATTGACCTCACAGGAAGAAGTGTACGTCCAGCGTCGGGCGCAGGGGATTAACCCTCTTGCGGCGGCGCGTTCAGCTAACTATGAGCAGCCCGCTAAGGCTGTGGCCATGCTCGCGCAACGGGAAGACGTCACGCTGGCATTGTCTTATGCGAGGGAAATGCAGCGGCAGATTGCGGTCGGTGCAGGGTCGATTGACTTCACTAAAGACGACGCAACCATGATGTACTTGGAGGCTCATGCAACGAGTGAGACCACCGCAGATAAGATTCGGGCGACGGATTCGCTGGTCAAGCTGCACGGGCTTGCTACACCTGAGAAACGTGAGATTGTGATTACTGGTCGCGAGCAATTGCAGGTGATGGGTGACGACGAGCTGTTGGCGCTTGCGGGGCAAGATATTTTCTTGAGCCCAGAGGACTACATGGAGGTGGGCCATGAGTAAAACGCAGGTCTGTGACGAGTGCTTGTGTACGCTGCCCCACCATGTCATGTACTCAAGAACGCACTGTATTCCCTGTGCAAAGGAGTTGGGGATATTCAATCAGCCCAGCAATGTTGAGTCTGTGGCGCGTATGGAAATGGAGAACGCGCGCATCCATGAGGAAGTGACCACGGAGACAAAGGCCGAGTTCAACAAGCGCGAGGAAGTAAAACGCGAGTTGGCCGAACGTGAGCTGGCGCGTCGTAGGTTGCTGCCGTTTATTAAGCGAAACAACCCCACGTATAAGGCGGGTTGGGTACATGCGGATATTTGCCAGCGACTAGAGCGCTTTGCAGAGGCAGTTGAGCGTGGTGAGTCGCCCCGATTGATGATCACCATGCCGCCCCGACACGGTAAAAGTGAGATTGGTTCGAAGACGTTCCCATCATGGTACTTAGGCCGTAACCCAGACCATGAGGTGATTTTGAGTTCGTACTCGGGTGACTTGGCGGAGGACTTTAGCCGTAAGTGCCGCGATTTGATTGCGACTGAGAAGTATAGTTCGATGTTCAAAACGCGGTTGTCGCCCGATACTAAGTCTGTTCAGAAGTGGATGACGACTAAGGGTGGCGGATTTACTGCGGCAGGTGTGGGTGGTCCTATTACGGGTCGTGGTGCGCACGTTGGGATTATTGATGACCCCGTGAAGAACCGTGAGGAAGCGGAGTCAGAGGTCACGCGCCAAAAGGTAAAAGATTGGTACTCGTCAGCGTTCTATACCCGTCTTGCACCTGGAGGGGGAATCCTGATTATCCAAACACGCTGGCACGATGATGATCTTGCGGGTTGGTTGCTGAACACGTTTGAAGAAGCCAAGAAAGAGGCTGAGGCGAACGGTGTGGAAGTAGACGAGGACGTCGACCAGTGGGACTTGGTTGAGTACCCCGCGATTGCTATTGAGGATGAAAAGTACCGTAAGGCGGGCGAGGCACTGCACCCAGAACGGTACCCGATAAAGGCGCTGCGTCGTATTAAGCGTGCGATGATCCCCCGAGATTGGGAAGCACTGTACCAGCAAAGACCGGTATCGGATGACGGGGATTATTTCGTAAAAGAGATGATGCGGTACTATTCCCTCAAGGATAGGCCCGATTTTAGTGATATGCGTATCTATGCGGCGGCCGACTTAGCGATTTCCACTAAGCAGTCAGGCGACTACACGGTTATTGTGGTGGTCGGCATTGACCGTGACCAGAATATTTGGGTGATTGATGTTATCCGAGGGCGCTGGAACTCGCTAGGCATTATTGACAGGTTGTTTGAGGTTCAGACTAAGTACGACCCTGAGCTGTTTGGTATTGAAACAGGTCAGATTGAGCTGACACTTGAGCCATTTATCCAGAAAGCGGAGGAAGAACGCAAGATTCGCCTGCGGTATGAGAAGTTGAAGACCCGTGGTTCGGACAAGGGAACACGCGCAAGGCCGATTCAGGGCCGTATGGAGCAGCACAAGGTGTTTTTCCCCACAATGGACTCAGTACCGTGGATGTCAGCGGTGTTTAATGAGTTGATGAAGTTCCCACTGGGCAAAAATGACGACATCGTGGATGCCTTGGCGTGGATTGGTCAGATGATTATGCTGTTTGGTATCCGTAACCTTAAAAAAGAACCCCCTAAGAAGTCTTTCCGTGACAAGCTTCGGAAATACGGAGGGGGTAGCGGGAAGCGCCACAAGAGTGGCATGGCCGCTTAACGGTGGGAATTCTTCTCAAGCTCACGTAGTAACTTCTCAAGGGCGGTAACACGCCCTGACAATTCGTTCATTCGGGCATTCGACTGGGCCAATCGCTCCCGGAGGATGCCGACATCACTGACGGCTTCTCCAATTTTGGATTGGTCAGTGCTGATCACTTTTAGTGACTCCTTGACGTAGGCCAGTTCTACCTGTGCAGCGGTTAGCCCGTCGCTGCTTTTCCCGACCTCGCCGCCGACCCATAGCAACGCAGCGATGATAATCGCGGGCATGATGTTGTTGATTAGCCCTTGGGCGCTGATTGGTCGTTCCGTGTCACTTCTATGCGCCATGGTTCACTTCGCTGTTTGAATATATCACTGTTACTGTTATTATACGTTAACAGTGTTACTAATCAATTGTGAGCTTGACAATGGCAAAGGCCACCAAACCCAAACAACAGAAAAAAGATGATACGGTTATCGCACAAGATAACTACATGCGTTTTCAGGATGCGGAGCGCGGCGGCCATGCGGACTTTATCAAGCGCGCGCAGCGTAACGACGAGTTCTATGCAGGCGTGCAGTGGGACGAAGCTGACAAGAAAGCACTCGATGAACAGAGTCGCCCTGCGCTCACGCTTAACCTAATTTTGTCGACAGTAAATGCGATCATCGGTGAGCAGCTTGACCGTAAGGTTGAACCCGTATTCCGCGCTATTGAGCAGGGCTACGAGAACACCGCGCACGCACTGAATAAGATTACCCGTGCGATTCTAAACGACTGCGATTATGACTCCATTGAAGAACAAATGTTTGCTGATGGTCTGATTACAGGTCGCGGATACATTGACATTCGCCTCGGTTTTGAGAAGAACGCCTTGGGCGATGTGGACATGTGCCAGGAGAACCCGATTGAGGTTGTTCTGGACAAGGAAGCCAAGTCGATGGACCCGCGAACGTGGAATGAAGTGTTCATCGCGCGTTGGATGACCATTGAAGACATCGAGATTGAGTATGGCGAGGCCAAGGCAGATGCGGTGTTCTTGCTGGCTGAAACGAGTTCGTACTCGGACGTTGGCAACTTCGACTTCTTTGGCGAAACCTTTGGCGGCGAGCAGTCAATGACAGAAGATGACGCCGAGCGCAGAGCCTTACGCCGAGTTCGCGTGATTGAGCGCCAGCACTACAAGCTGACCAAACAAATGTGCTACGTCGACTTGCGCACGGGAGCTATTCGCCCTGTTCCGCTCACGACCAAACCCGAAGAAGCTGAGGCTAACGCACAGGAGTATGGCGCGCAGCTTGTGGAGCGCAAGATTCGCCGTGTTCGCATCACGACAAGTATCGACCGCGTGCTACTCCACGATGACTGGTCAATGTATCGCAGTTTTACCATTGTGCCGTTTTTCCCGTATTTCCGTCGCGGTCGCCCTTTTGGCGTTGTTGACAACCTGATTGACCCACAGAACCTACTGAACAAGACCAGTTCGCAAGAGCTGCATATTGTGAATACCACGGCTAACTCAGGATGGGTTGTGGAAGAAGGCTCCTTGGCTAATATGGACGATGACGAACTTGAGACTCGTGGTGCAGAAACGGGGCTTGTCATCACGTACAAGCGCAACCAGCAGCCACCGCAGAAAATCCAGCCGAACCAAATCCCAACAGGTATCGACCGGATTAGCCAGAAAGCGGCTAGCACTATCCGCGAAATTTCGTCAGTTAACTCGTCAATGCTTGGCACGAGTCGTGAAGACCAATCAGGCCGTGCGCAAGAAGCCTCCGTCGCCCGTGGCCAAGTGCAGGTATCGGTTGTATTGAGTAACCTGCGTCGTGCCCGTGTTGCGGTACTGCGTAAAGTGCTCGAAATCGTCCAAGACTTTTATACCGAAGAACGTTACTTCACTATCGCCGGCGACACTGTGGTCAATGACCCCGAGTCACAGGTGATGACGATTAACCAGTACCAAGATGATGGCAGCATCCTGAACGATGTTACCGCAGGCAACTACGCGATTGAAATTGACTACCGACCTGCGGCGGGCTCGTTGTATGACAAAGAGTTTGAAGAAGCTATCCGAATGCGCGAAATGGGTATCGCCATCCCTGACTACGTTGTCGTCCAGTACAGTAACTTGACCAAGCGTGGCGAAATCGCAGCGTTGCTTAAACAAAGCCAAGGCTTTGGTGAGCCTAGTGAAGAAGAAGCGGCACTACAACAGATGCAGATTGAGCATCAGGTTCGCATGTTGCAGAAAGAAATCGAGAAGATTGATGCTGACATCGGTGTAGCTATCGCTACAGCGAAAGAGAAAATGGCCAACGTCACGACGCTTGAGGGATACAACCAAGCACAGATGGAAGTCGCACGCTTACAGCAAGAACGCGAGATTAAGGACAAAGAGCTGTCGTTGCGTATTGCATTGGCCGCACGTAGCCACAGCAACCAAAGTAACCAGAATGACAAACGAATTGCGTCACAAGTAGCAATGAAGTCCATGGACCTGTCTATGGCCGAGCGTAGAAGCGCTGAGAAACCAACCCCGAAGCACAATTGAGGAAAAGTAGTTAATGGACACTGAATTAGATGATTTATTTGTTTCTAACGACAGCGCTGCGTCGACGAATGATTTTGGCGGTGACAGCGACTATGAGTATACGCCTGCGACGCCTGAACAGCGCGGCGATGTGTTTACGGATGATGGTGCGGACGATGAACAAGAAGAAAACACAGACGATGGTGCTGATACTGATGGTGTTGACGATGAGCATGACGCCACTGACGACGAGCTTGAGCAGGCTGATGAATCAGATTCAGGCGACGAGTCAGAGACTGACGCCGAAGAAGAAGACGAGCCAGAAGAAGACGAAAAGCCGAAGAAAAAGACTAACGGCTCAGTCCCGCGCACGCGCTTAAATAAAGAGATTCAGAAGCGCCGCGACCTAGAAGCGCGTATTCGTGAGCTTGAGTCAGGAGCGCCAAAGGCTGAACCCGTCAAGCGTGAACTGCCTCCAGTAGCATCGCTAAAAGACAAGTTGTCAAAAGATGGCTTCAACAAGATGCAAGAAGCCATGATTGAGGGTGACACGGACTCAGCTTTCGAAATGTTTGCTGAAATGTTAACGAGTGTAGCCACTGAGGTTCGTAATGATGCGTCGGAGCTTGCGCGCCAAGAAGCACAGGACGAGTTTAACGCAAACCAGACGCGTTCGGCGCTGTCTGCTGTGGCCGCAGAACTTGCAGCCAGTTACCCAGAACTTGACCATACCGGTGATGACGCTGACGAAACCTTGATCGCCGAAGTGGTCGAGACTCGTGACATTTACATCAACCGGGGCCTAAGCCCTGTGGAAGCACTGCGCAAGGCCGTTCGTATGGTTGCACAGGACAATGAGCTTGTTGATCGCAAAAAAGGCAAAGCACCTGTGGTCACCAAGAACGCAGCGGCTGTGCAGAAAAAAGTGGCACTGGCGGAAAAAGCGAAAGGCCGTTTAGGTGGCAGTAGCACTCAGGTTCCTGTTCGTGAGAACCGTGTGGCGCACCTGAGTGATTCTGACTTCGCCAGAACGTCAGAGGAAGCCCGCAGACGCGCCCGAGGCGATTACCTGTAGGTTGGTAGCCCTGCTATGAAATAGTAGCGTTACTGTTGACTTAATAGCGCAGTAACGCTACTATCGGGGCATTCAAGTGGTAACTTGTAAAAATATCTCGCTACGGCAGCGACCAACGCCGCAAAACCGATAGACCCACGTTACGGGACGACATAACAGGATTTTTAAACCAAATCCCTTGTCGTTGTCCCTTAAAACACGGCTTGGGTTCAATCGGAGAAGTAAAATGGCAAAAACAAACTTTGCTGCTTTGGATGTCGATGCTAAGAAAGTATGGACACGCGAAGTAATGCACCAAGCCCGTGAAAAGATGTTCGCATCTAAGTTCATTGGCAAAGGCCCAAATGCGATGATTCAGCGCGTAACCGAACTGACTAAATCAGAACGCGGTAACGAAGCGGTTATTTCGCTAGTCCCAGACAACGACCAAGACGGTATCGTTGGTGACAACACTTTAACGGGCAACGAAGCATCGTTAAAGGCGCACCAAGATAAAGTCACCATCGACCAATTACGCCAAGGCTACACCAACACTGGTAAATTAAACGACCAGAAGACTGTTGTTAACTTCCGTGAGCAAGTAAAAGACCAATTGGCGTACTGGTTATCAGACCGTATGGACCAAATGTTCTTCTTGTCATTGGCGGGTGTTACGTTCGCTAAAACGAACGACGGCCGTACTCGTGCCAACCAAGGCTCGAACAACGACAACTTATCGCAGTTGGCATTCAACCACGCTTTAGCGCCTACCTCAGAACGCCATTTAATGGTTAAAGCTGACGGCACCGTGACGCAATCAAGCACAGCAACCATCACTGCTGCTGACACTTTAGGCTATAAGCACATCGTCCGTATGGGCGCTATTGCCAAGCAACGCTACTTACGTGGTATCCGTGGCAACGGCGGTTCAGAAGTGTACCACTTGTTCCTAAACCCATTGGCTATGGCTAACTTGAAGTTAGACAAAGACTTCATCGACAACGCGCGTCACGCTGGCGTTCGTGGTGACTCGAACACCTTATGGGCGGGCGGTGACAGCTATGTGGTTGACGGTCTTATCATCCATGAATATCGCCATGTTCCTACCACTTTCGGCGCTGCTGCTGGCCAGAAATGGGGCGCTACTGGCAACGTCGACGGCTGTATGGGTCTGTTGTGTGGTGCTCAAGCTATGGGCTTCATCGACCTAGACAACGCTGAGTGGGACGAACGTGACCACTTCGACTATGGCAACACCTACGGTATCGCTTATGGCAAAATCTTCGGTATGAAGAAGTTGCAGTTTAAAGATGCCAAAGGCTCAGCAACGGGTTCGACGACCAAGCAGGACTACGGCGTAATCCGTGTCGACATGGCCATCGCAATCTAATTCATTGTACTCGGGGTTGCTGCCATGGATGGCGGCACCGCAACAGGAGCAAAACAAAAATGCGTTTTAAAAACTTCCGTACCACCCCCATCCGTGCTTGCAGCAACGAGGGCCATTCAATTTACTTCAAGCCATTTGAAGAAATGGAGCTGCCACAACACCTTGAATTGTTCGCAATTGAGAAAGGTCTAGTGCCGTTAGATGACGTAGAAGCGATCGCAGCGCGTGAGGCAGAACAAGCTGCCGCTGAGCAGGCTGCGGCTGATGAGGCGGCTAAAGAGTCTGCTGCTGCGAAGCGCGCTCGCACAATCGCACTTAAAAAGGCAGCAGAAGCTGACGCAAGCGCGTCTGTAGACGAGTCTGCCGAGTAATTAGGGCTAAGGGGCTACTATGGCATTAACTGTCGGTAATATCATCACCAGCCGCGTGCGATTGCTCCTGCGAGACATCGACACAGGCGGTATTCAGTGGAAAGACGCTGAACTAATCGAATGGTTTAATGAGGCTTGTGGTGAGATCGCTCGTTTACAACCCGAAGCATCGTCGCGCACGGTCGAATTAAAACCTTTGGTGGCGGGGTCTAAACAGACCATTCCTGCGGGTGACAGCTTGCTTTTAGAGGCAATCTGTAACTCGGTGAGTGGTGTTGAGGGTCGCGCGGTTCGCCGTGTTGAGCGCTCGACACTTGATAATGAAGACCCAAACTGGATGAAAGGCACTAAAACAGCAGAGGTGTTCCGTTACGCAGCGAGCTTAACAGACCCACGCACGTTCTATGTGTACCCTCCATCATCAGGCGGTGTCACCACGGGGCTGAGCATCGTTACGTCGACCACGCCATCGCCTGTTTCGACGCTCGGTGCTACGTGCCCGCTCCCAGATATGTACGGCGCGGTAATCGCCAACTATATCTTGTTCCGTGCGTTCGCCAAGTTAACTGAATCTGCTGACGCGCAACAACGCGCTGCTCAGTATTTACAGTTGTTTGACGCGCAGGTGGGTACGACTACAAACGTGATGGAAGGCAACACTGCCACCCGTCGCGATGCAATCGGACCAGGAGTGTAATTAATGGCTACTGTCCAAGATTGGGTCGATAGTATCACTCAAGATATTCCTGAGCCGATGGATGGCACAGTAGCCCGCCAAGTCCGCTACGCCCTGCAAGAGTTTTTCCGCTTGTCAGAGGCGTGGCGTCACCGTGAATCCTTTATAACTGGCGGGGATAGTTCTTATGGACTGCTCAACCTACCAAACAATACTTACGCTATTGCTAGTCGTTATGCTTATTTCACCAGTGATGGTCGTCCTAGGTATCAACTCACCAGCACTCTACGTGAGCGACTTAACGTACTTTCTCAAGAGCACCCTAGTCTGTTTGCTCTTGACAGTGGCACTATCTACCTCGATACCAACACCCCAACTGGGCTACTTGATGTGGAGGTGGTTGTCCAACCCAATCGAAACATTGATGAAGTTGACGACGCAATCTGTGACAAGTGGTTCGAGTACATTCGCCACGGTGCCGTCGCGTCCCTACTACGAATCCCCGACAAGGTTTGGAGTAACGCTAGAGCCGCTGAACCGCACTGGGCTTTATTCCAACAGGGTATTGAGCTAGCGGCACGCGAAGCGCGTCGCGACCGAGATCGCCCTAAACGTTCAGTTCAGTTCAATAGTGGCTTCCGATGGTAGGCAAGCACGACGTCATCATCGTTCATGAGGATGACGTACCCCACCTTTGGCCCCTTGCGCTCCCGTGGCTTCAAATGCTCCACGATAAGTACATGGGGCCGACCCCCGATTCGCTCTATGACAGTGTAATGACAGGTTCAGCCCTCTTTGTCTTATATGGCCATGAGGGTTTTGCCATTGTTGAGCCGTTCCCAGATACCTATTTTGTTACCTCTATGGCCGCATTTAGTGGTGTTAGTAGTGTCCCTGTTGATGTTATTATTAGTAACGCAACTGCGCACGCTAAAGCGATGGGCTTTAAGTTCGTGCAGGTTAAATCGCCCCGCAAGGCATGGACTAAGTTACTTGCTCCGCTGGGCTTTGAATGGGACGGGGAATACACGTTCACTAAACGTTTATAGCAGGTACAGACATGAGTTCACCATCAACACCTAAGACCCCCGAAAGTGAAAAGATTAAGGCGCAGGTATCGGCGCAGCTGTTCAAAGAGGGCACGGCTATTAAAGCCAAGGTCGGCCAAGATTACGTCAAGGACATTACTCGTAAGACCCAAGGCCGCGAAGCTGCGAGTGGGAACCTAGAGAACGAGCTTGCCAAGTCAAAACGCCCCCGAGGCCGCAAGGCTAAGGACGTCGCAGCCGCGTCACTATCTGGCACGAACAGTGGCATCGCCGGTGCAATCGACAGTGGCATGAAACAGGGTCAGCGCTCCGGTGGGGCAGCTAGTTTTGCGGCAGGCACGGCGGGCAACGTGGTAAACGCGATGGACATGGCGTCGAGCATCGATAATGCAAAAGCCATGAATAAGTTTGTTGCAAAGAATGAAATCATGCAAATGGGCATTGATGGTGCGGCGGCGGTTGCGGGTTCAGCGTTACAGAAAAAATGGGACAAGGACGCCGCCAACAAGAAAAAACAGGAAGATGACCTGCTTGCCGAAATGCAGGGGTCAGAAGACAAGCGTAAAGGTGGCATCGGTGGCTGGTAACAGTTTCTATCAATAATGGGGTGTAGCAATGCAGTTAGGACGTAAAAACTTTGTTCAGAACAATGGCTCAATCGACCTGCCAATCACGGGCACTTTCGAGACACTGGACTACTCAGAAGATTATGACTCAGTGATTTTCTCGATCGCTTTTTACAACGCTTCGGGTGTCCTGGTCAAACCTAGTGCGGGGACCATTACAGTCCGCGTGCAGGACTCGTTGGGCGTATGGCACAACCCAAGTATTGGTAGCAGCTCGGTGTCCGCTAGCGCAGTTGATCCTGCGGCGGCGACGTTCACTAAGCCGTCATGGATTATGGATAGCGTCAAAGGAAAAATTACTCTGTCGGGTGTTACGGGCACGGGAATCGCCTACTGTCGCGCATTGTTCCGAGGTAAGTAATGTCCTTGACTAACCAGTTAACAAAGCGGTCGATGCGCATGTGGGGGGCGGTCAAGATCACAGCCAGCCCCACATCGCGAACAGTTGTAGAGGGTGTGTCAACCACGTTCACCGTGTCCTGCACGGGTGCAATCCCTGTCACTATACAGTGGAGGCGCAACGGGGTGAACGTGGGCACAAACTCGACGTCATACACAGTGACGCCAACTATGGCGGACAACGGCGCTACATATCAGGCGGTGTGCTCCAATCTTGTGGGTTCGGTCACGTCAGGCACGGCGACGCTCACTGTAACGGCGGCACCGGTATAAGGGGGTTTTATGTTTGGAAGTATGGTTTCAGGCGTGGCCAAGGGTGCCACGGACGGTAAAATTATGGGCGGTATCCTCGGTGGAGGTTCAGGCAAAGCATTCGACCCCACTGTTGGGGACTACACCAACTATGACCCGACGAAAAAGGGGCTGGGTGCGAAGAACTTCGCTGAGGGGGCGAGGTTTAAGGCATACGAAGCGTATTTGGCCAAGCAGGGCAGCGCAGTTGGAGGTGACGCCTCCGTGACGAAAACTGTCAAAACGGTCAAGACTGCGGGCATCTCACAGCCAACGAAGAACCCAAGTGGGCTCGCCCCGACGTATGGCGTGGCCCCCGCGAACACTACGACGGCGAACACTACGACGGCGAACACTACGACGGCGAACACTACGACGGGCACTGCGACCTATGGCAACCACAAGGTCACGGTTGTCGATGGGAAAGAGTACATCAACGTGCCCTACGCTGGGCGTATTGAGGTACCTAGCGGCACCGCCTCATCAAAGCCTTTGTCTGCCGAGGAAGAACTGCAAGCCATGTACAAGGCTCAGTTGACGGACTATCAGCAGTACCAAAAGCCAATTATTGACGAGCTGACCAAGGAAGCGGAGTCAAATGCGATTGTGCGTCTGGGCAACATCCAATCTGACGCGCTAGGCCAACGTGTGCGAGGCCAAACTGAGCGCAGCATGGGTATGGATGCGAGCCGACTCTTACCGAGTCAAAAGGCCGCGCTGGACTCGCGCATGAGTAACGATATTCGTCTGAGTCAGGGCGGTATTAACCGTTCGGCGCAGATTGCACAGCAAGAGCACAATACAGCGACGCGCACAAACTTAATGTCTATTGCTGAATCACTGCAAACGACAGGTGTTGCGGGTGTCGGTTCGGCAGCTAAGGCACAGGCGGAGCGTGACGCGGCGGCGGCTAAGGCCAAAGGTGGCATGATGAGTCAGGTACTGTCGATTGCGGGCGGTGTTGTAGGCGGTATTTATGGTGGCCCTATGGGTGCCCAAGCGGGTGCTGCGTTGGGTGGTATGGCTGGCGGAGCAATGGGAGGCTAATATGGCATACGGTTTTCGTGATGGTGGTAGCCCACTGATTGATTTGATTCAAAGTTACCGTCAGGAGCAGCTTGTTCGCGACAAGATGCGTATGGATGAACTGAACACTCGGGACGAGCGCCGATACCGTGATGAGCGTGACGCCGTGGCGGACAAGCGATACACGCAGGAGTACAACGACGGCATTGCGCAGTACGCGCAGAAGCAGAATGACCAACGCGCGCTCAATGAAAATGCGATGAAAAACGATAATGCCCGTACGAGCATCGCCCAAGAAACCTTTAACTTGCAAAAAAGTGAGCGGGAAGCGCTATCATCGGCGCGCCAAGGGGTTGTCAGCAGCCAAGAAGCCGACACGAATGACTATGTTTCGGGCCTGCAATCAAGGCTTGATTCGCTTCGTGAGGCGAACGGCGGCCTGGGGCACAGTGGCCAAACACAGGGCATCGAGCTTGAAGAAGATGGCGACGATTACCGTGTGCATGGACTTGGCCGCGATGGGGTAAAAAGGGCGATCAACAATAATGACCGCAGCGACGACCCCGCCAAAGGTATGCGTATCAAGAAATCTGACTTGCCGGCCATTCAGCAGCATTTAGACCGCGTTCTAGCAGGTGCGGCCGAAGCGGGCCGTTCGCCAGCAGAGCAGCAAGTGTATGCGCGTGCCTCAGTGACCCAAGACCCTGAAACAAACTACGCGCGCATCGCTACGGCGGAAGAATTCCCACAGAATTTGCGCTCGTTGATGCAAGCTTCTAGTGTGCCTGCTGAACCGACTGCGGAACCCGTATCAGCCCCAGCGGAGCCACGCCACACAGGCGAATCGGTGGACGACGAGTTCAGACAGAGCGGGGAAAAAATCGCTTCATACCTGCCCTCTTTTGTAGAGAACGGCGTTAGGGCTGTGAGTGATTCACCAGTGTTCAAGGGCGCGGGCAAAGGCATTGCTTCGTTTGTTGCGGATGTCCGTAACGCCCAGACAGACCGCAGGGCTGAGGCGAAAGCGTCGCAGGAGCGTGTGGCAGAGGCGTTTACGCCCCGTGCGTTCAAGAGCACGAACAAAGCGGTGGCAGTCAAGCCCACGGGTGAACCTATTGTGGCCCCTAAGTCGACGCCAGATGATGTTATCAGCGCCAAGAAAGAGGCTGAACAACAGGGTATCCAGTTCAAGCAGGCAGAGAATGAAGCACAGATTGGTGAACTGGAACGCCAATTGGCCTATGCGCAATCAGCAACGCGCCGCCAGCAAGCTTGGGGCAAGCTTTACGTGGCGGGCGGCATCAACGAAGAACAGTACCGGAACGCCTCGTTAACGGGCAACGTCGCTATGTCTCCTGAGCAAATGCAGGCGGACGCTCGTGCGGCGCAAGTGTCGATAGCCAATATCCGCAAGAGCAACATGATTGAGACGAAGACGCTGTTTGAGTTGAAAAAACTTGTTAATGAATCAGACGGTGATGAGGCCAAACTGCTAAAAGAAACGCGCGCTGTTTTTGCTAGCAATACGAGTTCACTGGCAGACAGTTTGTTTGACACTAGCAACAAGTTCGGCAAAGCCGAGCGTGACAGAGCTGTCGGGGCCATTGACACCGCACTGACTCACACTATGGCAGGTGGGCGATTCAAAATGGAGGCAATGGGCACTGTGGAAATGCAGTCACTGTTCGTCAACGCTACCAAAGCAGCCATGTTTGACATCAAGAAAGGTGAGGAAGTGGTGACGCTAGACCCTTACTTAACGGGCGTGGAAAACAAGTATGTGTCGGTCGTTGCGAGTCGCATTAAGGGCATCGCGGCTCAATCGGTTGACGACCAAGGCCGCGCGCGAGCTGCGCAGATAAATGGCAAGACTGTGGTTGTCAATGAGTCTTTGGTTTCGGAATTAATGACCGCGCGCATGGACAAGATGCGCACAGCAAGCGGCGGTGCGCTGACTGAGGCCCAAATCGCACAGGTTACTGATGAAGTTAAGGAGGCAGTTGCGGGCATGTTAGGCCAATAAGTACACGTCGCCAAGAAGCAGTGCCACTGTTATAATCCGTAGTAGTTTAACTGCTACGGATTATTTTTATGACGAACGAACCATCGCTGTACGATTTAATGGAGGCGGGAGGCTTATTCCCTGCCCTCGAAAAACAAGAAACACAACAAGGCGCGGTACAGAACGTCGACATGACGGATGGCGACTCGGGCTATATTACTGACGAGAACGGCAACAAAACTAAGTTCCGTGCTAGCACATTTAACTCCCCTGAGACATACCACGAGGGCAAAGAGGCTGTGGTTCATGCTGACGGCGAACTGGCCAGCGGACTGACCCAAGAACTGATTAATCAGGGTGGTCGCTTTGAGGCCGACATTGGGCATGATGACGTCTATGACCGACAACTTCGCACGTTCCGCGACGCGCAAGGCCGTGATTTAGGTCTGGAACTCGTTTCGGCGGGATTAGCTGCGCCTACACGCGACGAAGAATCCCAGCAATCACAGCTTACTGGTATTGCTCGTCGCGCGTTAGGGCTGCGCTCTACGGGCAACGACACCATTGAAAACACCATTCAGAACAAGTCCACTGAGGAATACAACCCGACTGTAGATGCCGTTTATGGTGGCGGCGCGGTCGATACCCGTCGAGGACAAGGGACATTGAGCCGTGCTTTTGACCGTGGCGTTGACGAAACGCAGGCGTCACTTGGCGGCTTTATGAACTACCTAGGCGAAGCGTGGGGCAATGAGGAACTTGCTACCTACGGCCGTGATATGGCTATCAAGAACGAGAGCGAAGCCGCATTCAACCCCCGCCAAATAGAAGATTACTCTAAGATTAAAAGCCCTGTAGATGCGGCGACTTACATGCTGGAAACCGTGGGCGAAATGGCTCCAGGTCTTTTAGCGGACGGTCTAGTCACTGTCCTCAGTCTTGGCACGGGTTTAGGGGCGGTTGCAGCACGCAGAACGGCAACTGCGGTCGTGTCTAGAGCGGTTAGAGCGGGCACGGTTGACGAGGCAAAAGGCAAGGTGATGAAAGCTGCCCTACTCGCGGGGCCGACCATTTCGGGCGCGGCACAGTCAGCGGGTGGCATGGAAAACCGCTTGGACGCAGAAGATGATGGTGTGCATACACTCGAATCGTCGCTGTCTGGTCTGGTCGGTGGTGCAATGAACCTTGCGCCGTATGCTGCCGTGTTTGGTGATATTGCCAAGGCTGCGGGCTTAGGCGATGACGTTATTGAATCAGTGAGCAAAGGGCTTACGGGCTGGGGTAAAGCTAAAGACGTAGCCAAAGACGCGGCCGTTACGACAGCCAAAGGTGGCGGGGCCGAGGGCGCGGCGTCACTGGCCCAAATGGTTATCGACGACGTTATTTACGCCCAGTCACTCAATAAAGATTGGGACGAGGTGACTACGAACTATGTCGACGAGACAATTCGCGCGGTAATCGGTGGTGCGTCGGCAGCGGGTGGTGCATCGGGTGCGGCCCATGGTGCGTCGGCAATGCGTGAATACAGCGCAGCTAAAGCGGCTGCGGATAAAGAGCTAGCTGAACAGAACGCTGCAAGCCCCGAGGAAGAAGCTGCGTTCCGTGAGTTGTATGCGTCGCAAAAGGTCGATAGTGGTGCAGACCTGATGAGTGATGACCCTGCCATTGCAGACCCTGACGGGGTTAGAGCGGCAGCCCGCGCGGAAAGCATCATTGGCAGTGACGGCGCGTACGTAACGCCTTATCAGCTAAAGGGCATGATGGAAAGCGGTGTGATCAAAGACGCCGAAATCGAAAAGTTCTTGGTCAAGAACAAAGTCGACATGAGCACGGTGCCGTTCAAAGATGGCAAGACCAAGGAGGACGCGGAGCTTGATGCCATGATGGAGCGTGGCACAAGCATGTTAGCTGCGGTTCGTGGTGACGCGACACAGGCTATCGCTGACGGGCACTTGTCAAAGGCTGCGGCGGAGAAATTGGCCACTATGGAGCCTGAGAAAGCGTTGGCGTTTGCTAATGAACTTACTGACCTGATGCTCAAATCGAGCCGTAAAGATGCCAATCGCCCTGCTCTGCGTAAAGAGTACCTTGACGTTTTCAGCCGCAATTTTGTGAAGCGCGCGGACATTATTGCCGAGGCCAAACCAAAACGTGATCTACTCCAAGGTTACACGAACTTCACGTTGGCCAAAGCGAAGAAAGACGAAGTGCTTGTTGGGGATGATGGTACAAGTGAACAGGCAATGGTTGCGGCCACGGCGGAAGAAAAAGAGGCTGCGGAGCGTGAGCAGGCGCTTTTCGCGGCAAAAACGGATGAAGTTCGTGCCCTTGGTAATGCGACTGTGACCCAGATGCGACACATTGAAGCTAATGCCCAAGACCCCGTGACCAAGCAGGCATTTGCTAAAATCCTGTCCGATGTGAAAATTGACTTCTCTGTTGAGGGCAGCGAGAAGAAATTGGCAGCGGCCGAGAAGCGCTACGGGTTAACCGACACGGGCGAGCCATTAGCGGTACGCCGCCTTGCCTTGGTTGAAGCGGCGCATGAGCGTATGCAGGCGTTTGTGGATGCTGAACGCAAGACCGCAGCTGTGGCCAAGCGTGCGGAACTGAGCGAAGTGAAAGCCCCTAGTACGGCTGAGAAGACCCCTACTAAGACGAAGCCTGTGGTTATTCGCCGCAACTCAAACACCGCAGAACCCGTTTCCACCAAACCGCGTGGCAAGACAAAGCCAGCGCCCGCAGCAGATATTTTGGCCGCGCAAGCCAAGAAGACGGCGGACGCATTGCGTGTGGGGAATGTTATTACTGAGGCCAATGGCAAGTACACGGGCATGTTCGCACGGGAACTAAAGGCCAACAAAATTGAGCGAACGGGCGACTTTGCTCATGATGCAACCTTGCTACGCGACGTGGTTAACTCACGCGTAGTGGACGTTAAGCCAAAAGAAAGCAACATTTTGCCACCGAACGAAACGTCGGCCGTGGTTGAAGCCAAAAACCGCCGTGCGGAGTTGAAGAACCAAGCGGCCGAGGCGTGGGCGAAAACGACCGAGGGTTCAAAGGCGACTAAGCAGCTGGGTGACCTCAATAATGCGGTCAGTGTCATTGAAGCGGCTGTAGAGAAAGCGCGTAAAAAAGGCTTGGACAAGGCTTTGGGCGTCCCTATCGTGGAGCTTGAATCTAAGCTGGCTCAAGGTAAAAAGGATATTGCCGCCATTGAGAAAGGGGTGAACGAGACAAGAAATTCGTTCGTGTCGGACTTTATGAACGATGAATATGGCTCGCTGGAAGACGACCTCGTTGTCGAGCAAGCGCATGAAGATACGCTGGAAGACGATGCCCGAAACGGCCCTGATGCGGTGTACACGGAAGACCGCATTGTGTCATCTACTGAGCTGAAAGCTTCGATGTCTCAACGTTTTGCGCGGGCGCGTTCGGCGGTAAAAGACATCGGTGCACTACTCAAGGACTCTGTACCACAGGAGCAGCTAGACGCACTCCAAGACCACTTAACTACGCCGTCAGACTTAGAACATAAGACATTGGGCGCGCACATCACCGCAGAGATTAAGGGCGAAGCACGTTTTGACAGCGGCCTTGACGTGCTGGGCAAAGAGATGCAGAGCGTGCCCACGGCCACGGGTAATAGTGACTCAGGCCAACGGGTCAATGGCATCAATAGAGCAGCGCGCCTAAACGAGAAAGCGCTTAATGAGCTAAAGGGTTTACTGAGCGATGCGTACACTGCGGAGTTTCACGACAAGGCCAAAAGCTACGAGCGTGTTGAATCGTTCCTACGTACTCGGGGCATCATCACGGACACCGCGATTATCGGTCGTGAAAGCTCAGATGACCCGAAAGCACTGGCACAGAACGCTGTCGGCCGTTCGGCTGCGCGTCGCAAAGCGTCAGATAAGAACCCAAGCAACGAAGTTCACGGCGCGGTTCCGGTCACTTTTGTTGGTGATGATGGCTCGAAAGTAGTTCACCACGTATTCACTGACGAGATTGTCCGCGCTGGCCTTGTGGCTCGCGGGCGTGGGCGCGATGCGCTTGACACAGTGGGTGGCGCTATTGGGCGTCGCAATGTCGACGTTTTCGAGGCGTTCCTCGACGGTATGGCCACGATGCGAGTGGCTGGCCACACCGTAGGGAAAATCACGGGCGATACAGTAATCTGGCGTGACAGTGGCCGCAAGAACAGCGACACGCGCCAAGCCAAAGGTATTGCGGAGGCTCGCGCCAAGCGTGAAGCGCTACTGGTCAAACGCGGCAAAACACCAGAGGAAGCAAAGGCCACCGTTGATGAAATCCCTGACAGCCAGTTCCATGTAAAATTGGAAAGCTCAAGACATAAAGCGACTGCCGCTGAGGAATCTGTATCTGCACCACTGACCTATAATCAGGCTAAGGGTGCATACAACGTCGCGTCTAATGGCCAACGTAACAAGTTGAGCCGCACGGCGCTTGAGGCTATTCGGGAATCGGCGTCGGACGAACTAGAATCGATGGACGCCCCGAAAAATGCACGAGCCAAGCCTACGGGTCGTCGGGCAGACCTTATTGAAGTAATGGCGATTGTAGACGCTGAGCTAAACGGCAACACTTATGCCTCCCCCGAGGCGGCTATTTTGGTTCAAGAGTATTACGATCGCATGTCTGCTACGGAGGACAAAGGGCACATCGACTCAGGTGGGGATGACGACACCTCCCTCAGAAGCGATGATTTTGAGCTGACCGAATTGGATGCCGAGGCTGACTATGTTGCGCCATACACTAAGGTCGACCGCACCGAAACCAAGATAGATGCGCCTGACGCAGAGCCACTGCCCCTGTCTGAGGCCGTCGCAGGGCAGCAGGGCAAATTCTTTGAGGACTTGGCCAAGGCGATGAATAAAGAGGCCGAGGGCAAGCCCAAAGAAAAGCCCGTTGAAGAACCCGAGGCTGTTGCAGGGGCTGAGGCTGAACCTGTTAAGGTTGAGCAGCAAGACCGCTACAAAAGGTTGTTGGCGGCTCTTGAGAAAAAGCCAGAGTCCGAAGAACGGGAAAAGGCGCTTGCTCTACTAAGGGGATATGTAGCGGACGCTGAAATGCTCGGTGACATGCCTCCTGAAAAACTGGACGCCTTGCGCACGAAGTATGAAGACTTAGCCAAGGAAGCACAGGAAAAAGGCAACAAGTCCGAGATTAAGAACGCCGAAGAAATGCTGTTCCGCATCAAGTCGAAGAACGAACACCATATCAATGCGGGCATTATTAAGGGTAGCACTGTGCAATCTAAAGGGCTGGAAGCACGCGCCCTCGCCCACTTGCGCAAAGAGGTGAAACCCCACAAGGTTATCAAGGGTCTTGGCAAACTGACACATACGCTGCGTTCTCGCTTAGAACGAATCCACGTTGAAGTCGCAGACCGCATTTTCGCGCGCACAGGTGAGGATACAGGCAAGCCAAACTTTGAGCGCGACGCGCGCTTTATGCGTGAGGAATATCAGGCGAAATGGGCTGGGGCTATGCAGGGCGCTGACGAGGCCACACTGAATGCCGCATGGAAAGATGCGCGTACAGGTAAGCCAACCACCGAAATGGGCAAAAAGGCACACGAGGTCATTACACAGTTCACCGCAGAAATCAGCAAGGCCAACCCTAACTACAAAGCCAAGGGCTTGCCACTGGTTATCGACTTGGCGACACTGAACAAAGACCGCTTAGGCTTCAAAGCGCTGATTGAGCGTTCAAAGATTAAGCTGCCAAAGGACATGATTGCGGATGACCTTATCGACCTGTTATTGGATTCAAAAGGTGTCGTTGAGCACGCTGTTCGCCCTGAAATGCCGCATGTCACGGGTGGCCGTGGGTTTGCAGAGTTACTAAGACCAGCGGCCAAGCTGCTTGAAGATGGCGGCTTTTTGGTGGACGACGCAGGCACAACGATGGAGCGTTTCTTTGCGTCGGGTTCAGCTTACGCCACATGGAGCAAGATTTTTGGTGCCAAGAACGGTAAAGGTGAGTTTAACGAAAACGCCCTATACCAATACTACATGGCCCAAGTACCGCCTCGCCATTTGGGCGAGTTCCGTAAGCTAGTCGCGGGAGTAACAGGCCAGCACTCGCACAACACGCCTGCGTGGCTGAACCGCCTCAATTCAGCATCGTTTGCGTTGACTGCGGCTACTGTTCTACTGTTCTCGGGTATCGCAAGTTTGCCAGAAATTGGTGTGGCGGTGGCGCGTAACCGTGGTGAGTTGAATGGCGTTGGTAAGGACATTATCAAGCACCTGCAAAACACAACACGCAGACAGCGCGACGATGTGGCTGAGTTGTTCGGCACCGTGTCACCGGCGATTGTCCATGAGGCTCTAATGTCTTCGTATGACAACAACATGATGACGATGGGTAAAGTCGGCTCGGCGATCACTCGCACCGTGTTCAAGTATAACGGGCAAGAGTTTGTGACGCGCATGACGCGTTCACTGGCGACGCATTGGGGTATCAAGTTCCTTGAGCAGCACGGCCGCTTGGCCAAAGAGGGCGACGCAACGAGTACCCGCCTGCTAAAAGAGCTGCGCATGACACATACCGATGTAGAAGCGTTCGTCAACGAGAGAGCAATGAACAATGGCAACCCTAACCTGTCTACTGACGCGGGCAAGAAGTTTGCCACGGCGTTGCGGTTGTTTGTCGATGAATCAGTATCGAACCCACACGCAGGCCAAATGCCTTTATGGATGAGCGACCCACGTTGGAGTATCGTGTCAAGTCTCAAGAAGTTCTTCTATGCGTTTTGGGACAACTATCACCGCAGCGTGTATGGGGAAATGAAGAAGCGCAAGGCCGAGGGGCTTAATGCTGCGGATATTATGGCACCGTTGCTTGTGTCTGCGGCGGTAATGCTACCCTTGGCGGCAATCTCTGAGTTTCTACGCGAGCTTTGGAAATACCCTGAAACGTTCTTGCCTATGTTGCCCGCGTCTATGGGTAGGCAGAATGAGCGCTCAGTGGGTGACATTGCCCTAGGTATTGCACAGGCCACAGGCGGACTTGGCCCAATTCAAATGGCGGCAACTGTGTATGAGCAGTCAAGCTATGGT
>BCQK01000002.1_pt1 | contig 40925 bp, 33 predicted proteins | sample 1008131 | NCBI WGS metagenome assembly BCQK01 (sample SAMD00035458, study PRJDB4067) | museum specimen metagenome | isolation source: Liagora japonica specimen isolated from | place: Japan
CCTTTCTTGACTTTAATGCCGGTTGGATAAACTGTGGTACCGAAACCAATAGTCCACACGCCCACTCCATCGTCATAGGCAGTAAGCCGCTTTCCTTCAAAGCCACAGATAAGATCCACACCAAAAGGACTAACGGCCATCTGGTCAATCGCAAGTCCCAACATATCAGCCACCGTTACATCTGTAGCTGTCGCAATCACTTGATTCGCAGCATCAACTTGTTTTTGAGTAAGTGTTCCACCGCTGATCTTTCTTAAAAAATCAAATATCTGTTTCATTTTTCACTTACTCACTTAAACATTGCTTTAAAAGCTGATCGAATTTCAAAGATTAATTCACCAATGGTTTTACCACGTAACAGCTGGATTGCTTGATACCAAATGCCAATTAACAACATCCCGAAGATCGCAAAGATCAACATCACAAAGCCTTGTGTCATATGTGAATAGACATGCCAACCATAGTATTCAATGAATGCTGAACCACCATATAGACTAATCGCCACACTAAATGTGAACTTCATGATCACACCCAAAGTTATTTTAATTCGCCCTTCTGTATCGATATCCCCAGATAATGTCAGGGCAAAGATTGCCCCAACTACTGCAGCTATAATTTTGAAAAGCCATGGTAGGCCCTTGATACTTAATGGGTCATTCATAGACCACTCCTAATTTTTGGTAATAAAAAAACCCCACGCATTGACGTAGAGTTTTATTTAAAGGCGGTTATTTAGCGAACCTTACAGGGGGTTATTCACCAAAAGCGAAGTAACCAGCTTCACGTGCATCTTGACGATTTCGTGATAAATATATGCCATCTTCCGCACGATCTATGCGACGTTGACGATTACGATAACTTTGATTAAGGTTGATTCTAGTTATTCGGCGTGATGGATTTTTGTCATTGAAGCCTTGAATTTCTTCCCAAATTTCACCCATTTCTTGTTGGTCATCCATCATTTTCGCTCGTGACCATAATGTCATCAGTCGACTGCGACGCTCATTGAGCTTTCGGTTAAGCTGGTAAATTGCTGTTTTGCCTTCATTAGCTGTTCGAACATCTGATGGTGAGAAACCCATACCTTGCACAAGTAAATCCATTGAACTGACTTCATCCATGATAGATACACCAGTTTTGTCTTGTACACCCTCATCAGCATATCGATAGGTTTTGGCAAAGTTTTTAAGGAAAACTGGCAACATAGTCTCAATGCCACGTAAAGTCTGACCTTCAGTTATATCTTGACCACCTTTTACCAAATTAGTTCCTATTCCAGCGACAGGTCCAAGTGCACCGGCCATAGCAGATTCAGCCCACCGCTTACCTTCAAGCCCCTCTTGAACATCCGGAAGTAGCATATTATTAATACCAACACGGCCTGATAGGTCTATCGGTGTAAGAGCTCTAGGTGCACCTTTCATCAATAAATTTGAGATCGTTGGTCCAAATGCTTCAGCAAGATAGTTTCGTAATGCAACTTCCGCATCCCAAGGTTCATCATCATCACCACCCATCCATGATGCAACAGAGAGCAACATCCCGACCATAGGTAGCCCAAGCGTACCCGCAAAAGTTGCGTGCATTGCCAAAATTGCACCAAGTGATTTCCGAGCTTCTTTCCTTTCAGCTTCTGTTTCACCTTTGAGTGACTGATATGTCTGACGAGCTAATGTATAAACCATGTTCTGCCCAAACTGTTTAAACAGCAGAAGAACTTTAGCAACATTACCTTGCATAATACGTGGGCGGTTCCCAGAACTGTAATCAAAGTGCCCTCTGTACGTAGCATCTACAGCCTGATCAAAAGCTGATTCATGACTTACACCTGCTTGTCGAGCCAAACGGTATGAGGCAATAAAGGTCACTTCACGGTTGAAACGCTCTGCATTATGGAACAAGACACTAGCTGCACGCATAATCGGGCGTGTTTTCCACATAATTCCACTATCTTCACCCTGAGCAATTCCTGCTAAATCATGTGCCTGTGTTACATCAATTACCCCACGAGATACAGCTTCATCATATGCTTGTTTTTCATCATTACTTAAAAACTTAGAAATATCAGAACTCATTGACTTGTAAAGATCAGTTTTTGAACCTTCCCACTTAACTTTATGAAATTCCACACCCTTTCTAAAATCATTTGATGCTTTCAACAACTCATTAGCTGCTTTGTCAAATCCCCATTTGGCACCCATGATCGGATATGCAACCAATGCGGTCTGCGATAAATTGACCATAGCAGCTGCTGGTGAAAGACCTAAATAATATATAAATCCGAAACTGGTTAAGGCACTTGAAAGTGGATGTGATTTAGGATTCATTAAATTGTCATGTCGATTGTTCATTTCATCTATGACTCTTTGAGCAGTCGGCTGATCAAAACTTTCTTTAAGCTTACTTTGTTCTGAAGCGTATTTCTGCATATCATCAAGCTGCTGAGCTAACTGATCACCAAATCGCAATTTGGCAAGATAACCTGCACCATGAAACATATTCTGAGCAAACGCTCGGCGAGCATCTTGACTGAATCCAGCAGTACCTTTTCGGTGGATACCGTGTTTTGCCCAAGATAAATCGGGCATAGATGATAAATACAGTTGACTTAAAGTATCTTCAAATTCTGCCTGTTCAGCAGTAGATAAACCCAGATTATCAACTTCAGCAAATAGGCTAGTCATAAATCCACGACCAACTGCATCACGAGAAGCGTTAAACGCTTTATCTAGCATGACTCGATCAGTTTTATAATGCGGGGATTTCTGCATTAATTCTGACCGTAGACGTTGTGCTTCACCCATGGTCTCAGCGCGGCTAACGCTTTCAACTTCACCATTTTGATTTCGCATCACCACTACATATTTACCAAAACGAGCTAATGGAAAGTAGACGCCTTTGACATATCCAAAGAAGTTATCATCCATTTGTTTAAGTAAATCAGCTTTCTTTTGACTAGTAAGTTCTGATCTTAAGATGCGCTCTTTAATTGCTTGATGCACTTTTGCATAGTGTTTTTTATAAGCATCACGGGCTTTTAAATACATAGACTGAGCTTCAGGTGATAATGAATTATAGTCATCACGTAATTGCTTATATCGGGAAACACTATCGCCTTTAACATAAGGCTTTGTAGGGTCAATTTTTGCTAACGTAGCATCATGCATTAACTCTGCGAGTTGATTTTCATCTTTTAGATTTGCCCACTCCCGCACGATACCGTCAGCTTCAGCACCAGCATCATTCTTATCAGCATCCATTTGAGCAGCTAAATCATTATATTTGTTTAGTTGTGGTAATAGTTTGCTATAAATTTCAGTAAGTTGTCTTCGCCCTAAAGCTGACAATCCAATACCTAACCAATCAGTAAATTTATAACCTGTCTTATCCTTGACTGATGAAATGGAAATATTACTCAGGTTTTTGCTTAAATTATCAATAACATCTTTTGCTGAACGGCTAAATCTAATATCTGAACTTTCACTATTAAATGTACCAGTATTCCCCACAGCTATTTTTACTTGGTTAGGCTCTAGCGCAACAATATATTCTTGATTTTCAAATTGATGTACTACACCTTGGTACTTACCTGATTTCGTTGCTTCAACAACTTTATCTCGAGATACATTACCCGTTGTTTTAAATGCATTCCGAATATTTACAAATAAAGGCATTACAAAGCCATTATTGCCACGGATATTGGCATACATATCAGCTGTGTCAAAACTATCAGTCAAGTAAATGCCATCACCTAACAAGCCATGACCTTGCGTAAATTCATTAAACTCGGTGGCAGTACCATGGTAAACAACCTTGGGTTCTCCATTTTCATCTAATACCTGCGAAGCGTTTGCAGCATCATTTTCCCAATCACCAAACCATTTCTTAAATTCTGGGGTGCGGACTTGTAACCATTGCTGTTCTGAAAGATGAGACTTTGCACCGTTTGGCGCTGTCATCCATTGACTTGTACCATGATATTTTTGACGAATTAAATCCAATGATGATTGATGTTTAATTTGCCCAATCATGCGCTCTGCTAACGCAAGTATGTCATCAGGATTCAAATTAAGATTGATACCAAAATTATCAAATACCCATGCCTTTACATACGAAACGATATTGCTAATCAACTTTTTCAAAGCATTACGTTGAATCACATTACGTTGTTGCATAGTGGATGAAAGAGTTAATAAGTATGGTAAATATTCAAGCTGCTGACGTTCAGAGCCTTGTTCACGTTCCGCAAGCATCTTTGCAGCTAAAGCAACAGGATTGCCCTGCTCAACCAATTTATTAAATTGATTCATCAATTCATTATATTGCTTCTGGTTCATCATGTTTTGAAAACCAGCATGCCCACCCAACTCATGTAAGAATGTTGGTACTGTGCTTTCAGCAGTCAGATTTGATGCAACGAGTACGGCTTTACCGTTGTAGTAAAAACCTTCTACACCTTCGACTTGATAATCTTGGATAATTTCGAGCTTACCTTGACGCTCCAATTCGTCAATGGTGTCCTTACCGAAGCGCTCAATCAATATTTCTCGTATTTGTTGTACTGTAGATCCTGAGCTATTTTCACGACTGCGGCTGTATAAAGGGGTATCCGGAACTTTTTTAGAAGCCTTACTTTGATTATTCTTCCCGACACTACTTGTCTTTTTACTTCGCTGTTTTAGCTCTCCATTCTTCCGCGCCTTAATATAAGTTTCTAAATCAACACGGTTCTTTAAAAAACGATCGACAGCACCTGCTGAAGTTGCTTTACGACTACTACGTTTTCCATTTACAACCTGATTTTCACTCTGCTTTTGTGCTTTGGATATTTCTTTATTTAAATGTTTCAATGATTCTTGAAGTTGTTCATCAGATGCAAAGCCATAGACACTGTTATGCATATCAGCAATATCTTTTTGGCGGATCTTCTCAGCACGAATATTTTCTATACTTTCTTTAAGATTTGTATTTGTTGCAGGCTTAGAAGTATCGGCTTTTTTTAACCAATCTTTAAATTGGTCTTTAGACATTTCTTTAACAGGGCCAACCTTCCAGCCTTTATCGAAATTGGATGAATAGGCCTGAATCGCATCTTCCTGTGAATTAAAACCCATCATCACTTTATGTTCGTCAAAACCACCAGTTTTCTGGTCAATCTGGTCAACAATATATATTTGTTCGGACTCAGGACTGTTACCGACATATGTGTCGATATGTTCATTGTCTGCACCCTTAGTACGCTTGATATAGCCGTAATGATCACTCATTTTATGTGACCATGTTTTGCCATCAGGGTCGGTGCCACTGCGTTCAGAACCCCGCGGGTTTTCTATCGCAATATCTAAGCCATGAACTTTGATGTGGCCTTTCTTATAATTCCCAGCTTCGATCTGAGCATGTGTTGGTGACGGCGTATTATTCTGTGCACTTGTTGCAGCCTGCTGCGCATTTTCATCAATACTAATAGCACTCGGCTTTTTACCCACCCATTCGCCTGTAGCTGGATGTTTCATACCAATGATTTCGACTGAACCATCAGATTTTTTTAAAGCATTATAATTTGGATTATTCAGGGCATTTGTTTTTTTACTTTCTTTACGTAGATCAACAGTGAAATCATCACCCAAAATCTGAATGTCCGACATAACACTTTCAGGCATGTCACCATATTGAGCTTGAACTTGCTCAGGGACTAGGAGTTTTACTTCGCTATCATTCTGGGAGGATTTCAGCTGGTCTATTTGTTTTCTGATTTTAGCTTTCAATGGAACAAACTTCGCATCTGCGAACTGTTGTTCCAACTGATGAAGTGAGGCTGTATTGTTTTCAATTTGGATTTCAGTATTTTTACTATTAGCCTCCAAAGTAAGTTGAGCATCTTCTGATCCTCTAAGATTGCTCACTTGATTAGTATCGGTAAAATTTGAAGTGTCTTGCCCCTTAGATTGACCAAACTCTGAAGCACTTCCTCCAATGGCATCATTATTACTTCCAAATAATGATTGATAACTTGATGGTACAGCATTATTTAATGTTGTATGTGAATTGTCTTGTACGTTGGCTTGTTCTGCTTCAACAGTTGGCGCATTCATCATTGATGACGTTGTACCACTATCCACGGCTAAAGCTGCTGCTGATGACATTGGTCCATCGTTAGGATTAATACCTAAATGTTCCGATGGTAACTGTGACTGTGTTGAATGTTCCTCAAAATAGTTTCCGCCACTTGGAGATAGTGGATTATTCGACGGGTCTAAATTACCAGATGTATTAAAATCCGCATCACCTTCATAATTGTTGCTTAATAAATTATCTGCATCCATTGAAGGCTGATCATAAACAAAAGCTGTGCGGCCTTGATTATCACCCTGTGGCGCATTTTCACGTGGGATATATTCACCAGACATAGCATTATCTGGACCTGAACCCAATTGAGGTGGTACAGATGGTAAATTAGGTATACCTGATTGCTGTTGGTTGTTTTGAGGTTCAGTTCCTGTGTTATGCCCAGATAAGATATTGGCAGCACCGCCCATTGCCATACCAGCCAAAGTACCCATGACTGCTGCATCTTCAATGCCATCGCTCCATGGCTTATCTAATGCCAAATTTTGTAAAATCTGCTCAGATACTGATTGCGGTAATTCTTCTAAAAATCCCTCTGAAATAGCACCCTCAACTACCCGACGAGGTAAAGATTTAGCAGGCATTACAGCAATCTCACCTGCAATTTCAGCTGGACCAAGCTTGCCATTCACCAGCATGGTATCTACATCACCAATACCTAGTTTTTGAGCTATACGACCACCAGCAAAACTAATTAAACCGCCAAGTACACCTGTTGTTGCTCCTGCTAAAGATTGATCAGCTGTTAAACGTCCATCAACAGTTTCTTGGCGAATTTGTTCAGCTTGGCTACCTGCCATGACAGCACCTTCACCTACAGCACCAGCTACAACTGGATTCGCTATACCTGAAGCACGACCCAAAACTCCACCAGCTAACATTGAAGGTACAGATTCAACTACGGTATTAGCAATTAATGAGGGATTGGTTAAAGCGACTTTTGTTTTATCAACGACCTTATCTGCCCAACTCCCATCTTTACCTGCATCTGCAAATTCTTGTTGTTGGGCTTTATATTGATCAGTGTGCAAATCACTTAATGCTTGTTTCGCCTCTTTAGGTCGAAATCCAATAGCACCATTTTTATTTTCAAGTGTTTTGCCTACAGCACCATCAGACATCGTATCCATAATACCAACCGCAATTTCAGGAACAGCAATAGCCCCTTTTAATGCAGCTAAACCGGCGTCTTGAAGGTGTCCTTTTATCCCTTTATTTTGTTTTTCACCATCAATATCACCTTCAAATGGCTTCAGTGATGCCTGCTGTTGTGAACCAGTATTCTCGTCTAATTTGCCATTAAAAGGCTTTAGGGAAGATTCAGACATGACGCACTCCTAATAATATGCGCCTATCATGATTTTTAATTTAATGGTAGTCGAACCTTACAGACCTTTTCAAAGCCACCTACAGGTGGCTTTATTGGAATATTTAGTTGCCTATGAATCTATTCCCATGAGCATCTTCATACACAGGCTTTCCATTACTAGTACCAACTTGACGGGACATATTTGGCGGCAGAGTTTTTGATGAATTTGAAGCCTCAATGTACTGCTGAGTCTGAGTATCAAAAATTTGTTGTGGCCGATTCACCATTCCTCCCGCTTGTTCACTCCACTCTTGACCGCCACCTACTGTCATATAGCGATCTTTACCACTATCCGCCTTTCCACCTGTATAACGATTAATTTTTTCCTGAATTGCTTTACGATCTTGATCGGATTTCGCTAAATCATATTGTTCATATAGCTTTTCTACTCTTGCAGAGTTACGAATCCCAAAGCCTTTTTCAGTTGCATTCAAATTAAACTCACGATTTGCCAAATTATTGGTAGCTTGGAACTTTTGCGCATCGAAACCTAGATTTGCATTAAATCGGTTATTGGTACCTTGCTCACCTAGTTCAGTGCGGTAATTCTGTGCTGCTTGCCCCATAGCCTCACGCTGTAGTGATGCTTGATTGTTCGCATCAGTGGTATATCGCTGATTTGCGCGGGTATCATCACCTTGTTGTAAATCAGATAGGATACGCATTTGATTTGCAGTTAAGCCATTTGCACCTTTAATCGTCTTACTTGCAGCTCGTATTACATCTTGACGTTCTGCTTCCTGAGCATCGGTACGCTGGGGAGTTTCAATCTGTCTTTGACGCCCACCAAAACCTTGCATGCCCATATTCATTTCTTTTTGTGCAAATGCATTTTGAATCTGTTGTTCTGTTGGCCCCATCTCTCGGGTATTTTGCATAAAGTTTGCAACACCCTTTTGATCGTTTGCGGGGCGCACTTTGAGGCCGATTCCTTCGCCTTCCCGAACTCCATTTGCTCGTGCTTGTGCAGCCGCACCAGGATTAGCATAGCTAAAGCTGTTTCCTTTTTGCTGAATAGTGTAAGGATCAGAATTCTGTACAGGGCTTGATGGAGCTTGGACTTCAGGCTGTGCCCGCATCGTAGGCGATGTTTTATTATTTCCAAATGGATTGTTTACAACAGTATTTGGATTATTCTGTTTAACATTAAACTCAGGTTGTGCTGCTTTTGCTTCACTTACAATACGTTGTTTATCTGCATAAAACCGTCCAGCCTGTCCAAAGGTTAATGCATTACCTAAGTCTGAAGCATACCCTAATGCGCGAACTCCAAAATCTTTAGCAAACCCTTTTGCTGTACCTAAATCTTCAGGCGACTGATCCCCAATCCCAAAACGTTCTCGATATTCTTCACTTGGTGTTGCAGCATTTGCAAATAGAGATGATGCAGCACCTAGATAACCTGTACCTTTTACAAGTTTGCTGTTATTAACGAAATTTCTCACACCTGCGCCAAAGCCACCACTTTGAGCTGGTGCTGGATTAACTGGACTTACTGATGAGGTGCTGGTTGTTGAGGGTGTAGTTGATGTTGATGGAAGCTGACGATTAATTGGCGTGACATCACGCATTTGTGGGCCACTAATTCTATTTTGTTGTGCACGACGAATATCATCTGCACTTGGATATGGACTTTGTACCAATCCTCCATTTGCGAAAAATAACTCAGGTTTGTTTTGACCAGTCTTAAAACCCAATTGAGGTTGATCAACAGGCATGTGCGTCTGATCTTTCATAGCATCAAGTGTTTGCACACCCAGCGAATGCACTTGGTCAGGCGAGAGTTGGAATTCACCGTTACTGAGATTAACTGGCGTGTGTCTCCCCATATTTTTTAAATTATCGGTACCAATCTGCTCAGTAGAATCAGCAGGCATAATATAGCTACCTGCTGGAACATTCTTTTTAATTTCATCAGAAGTGCCAGTACCTGCACCCTGAATGAGCCCACTTTCATCCTGCTTTGAACGTTTTTTTAAACCGTACATGACACTTATTCCACTATAAATATCATGTATGGTTAATCATTAAGCGGTACAGGCGTTAGCCCTACAGAGTTAATTCATAGATTTTACAAATCCTGCCTTGATAAGATATTCAACCCCAACAAGTTGAGGTACGTATCTATGCCAATTCTGTTCATCACCGTGCTCTACTATTACGCTACCATAAGGCTTAAATGTATTATCCACAGCGGCTTCAGTTGAAAAATAGGTGAAATCTAAAATTTCTGCACTGGGTAAAGTAAGCCAAGCATGTATTTTATGACCAACACTTGAATCTACATTGTTATTCAAATAACCACGTCTGACTTCAATTCGTTCATAATATTTCTTCCCATTTTTTGGGCATTCTACATAACCAATTGTTAAAACAGAATCAACATTAAAAAATTCATCAATATATTTTTTCATGTTGTAATGGATAGTTAAACATTCTCCTTCTAATTTTAAATCTCTTATATCCCAACCCTTATTTTTAAGGAACTTGGGTAAGTATTTATTCCTCTCTTCATCATTAAAAAAACTAGATTCTGTATTTTTTAAGCACTCATAATCTCCAAGATTTAAGCTGTTAGTTAACTTGACTGCAGAATTAAAATCTTCGATATAACTCATCGTTACAAATCCAATAAATTAAAAAAATACAAATAACATAATTTAAAAAAATTTTATTAAATTGGTATAAAAACGAATGAAATTACTTAAAAGTCATTAATTTTCTATTTAATATGAATAATTATGACTCGTACTGGTGCTCGTACTTTTTGAAGTAGAACTACTTGTTGAGCCACTACCATTAATTGAAGCAGATACATGCGCAGCTGACATAGCACCCGCAGCCAATTGAGCAGTATATTGCCCCATCGCTTTTGCAGCTTCCAATGCAATCTGAGCTTCTTGAATGGCCTTTTGAATCTTCGCCTCATATTCCTTCATTTGCATTTCAGAATACGCAATATTCGTGCGGGTATTCATATCTGCATAACGAGACTGCATTTCAGCATTCGCAATATTCGCATTAGCACCAGCTTGCCAAGCATCGACCTGAGCACCAAACGCGGACGTGTTCGCTTGAACCTCATTCATACTCGCCTGTAAGTTGGCTTTGTAGCCATCAAGGTCAGCGGTATATTTAGAAATCCAAGTTCGCGCCGCTTCCATTTTAAGATTGATCTGCTTCGCTTTGACATCAGCCTTAGCATTTATCACTTGTACTGTAGACGCATAAGCTCTTGCTGAAGCATCAAACATATTTACTTTACTGGTTTCCGCACGGGTTTCGGCTTCATATGCATCTACCTTTAACTTTTCAGCATTAATCTTTTCACCAAAAGCTTGTACTTCAGTTCGGTATGCATCGAATTGATTTTTAATTACATCGGCACGAGCTGATGCACCTTGCACTAAGGCTTTATACAGCTCCACATTTGAAAGTACCCCCTCCACCTTGGCACGGTAGACTTGTACATATTGCTCATTAATCTGTCCAATCGCAACTTGTCCATCGACTGCAGCTTTGTAAGCAGTTAATTTTGCCAAAGCACCATCAAGCTTGGTTTTAAATACCTCTGACAACAGACGGAAACTGTCATTTTGTGCATTGAATAACGCAATTTGTGAATTAAATACATTTATTTGGCTTTCAGCATTAAATCGTGCCGTTTCAAATAAACGCGACACAGTATTGCTAAAAATATTCACAGTCAGTTGTTCTAATGAAATGCCTTGTTGCACTGCAAATCGAATATTTTCAATTTCCCATTTCGCAGCCTCAATCATAATTTCGCGGTTGAGTTCCGCCGCTTGTAATCGACCTTCCTCACGGATTGCCGCAACTTGCTGATTCAATGCACCTGGTGGTAGTGTAAAGTCTCGAGATGCCCATTCACTGACCGCTTCTTTCACAGCTCGATCAGTCATCTTGGATTGACGGCTCTGAGCGCGATTAAACAACGCGGCCTCAACCACTTCTGGAATGCCTGTCCCGCCTTGTAGCCAAGTTGATACTTTGGCTTGTATATCAGTCAAAAGCTCAGATTTATATTCAGGCTCACGCCAATCTACAAAAACATTCGGAACCGTTAAATTTCCTATGCTTGGTGGTTGGCCATCGAAATCAGGTAATACAGGAAATTCAAATTCAGGCAATTTAATCTGAATCAAATTTTCCAACTCAGGCAATTGCAATGTTGGCGCAACGGGTAGCTGAATATCTGTATCAATCACTGGCTTAATAGGTGCATCAATCTGACTAAAGCCCGGTTTTTCTGGTAGCTGAATTGCTGGAAATTCAGGTGCCGCAGGTATCTGTAAATCACTCAGATCTAATTCTTGTAGCAAATGATCAATACTATTGAATACAGGGCTATCAGGGATTCTCAGCCCAATTTGATTGAATAGCGGTGGTTCCCCTAAATCAATTGCAGGGGTTTGCACTTCAGGTAATGTAATCGGGCGCGGTGGTTCCACCACATCAACTTGTACATTTTTGATGTCTTCTAATGAGGCGCTAATCTGTGCTTGGTATTTTTCAGCAAACTCATTGATCTTATCCATTTGCTCTTGGACTGTGGTGATGGCTTCAGCTAAAACGCCATCTGGTGCAACATCTTGGAGGCTCATTATATTCTCCGTCTGGTTTCTGTGTAATCGATGGATTGTGAGTTCAGGCTAGCGCTTGTCCCTTGCAACTGGATTTCAAAACTAAAATGTCGTCCTCTGAGCCCACGGCCAAACTGTACGCGTCCATTGGTTAAATGATCTGAGTGTTCTAAGGGCAAGCTGTAATTAAAGAATTGTGCATTTCCACTTTGGGTAGTACCAATAATGACTTGCAAAGAACGATTAATCCCTTTCAGTTGATATTCTAAAAAATGGGACAATGGGTGAATTAACATTTCACCAAAATCTAATTTCCCTGTTTTCACTTTGGCTTGAATACTTTCCCCTTCAAGTCCACTGAGATAAACACCATCATTACAAAGCAGATATAACTGATCATTAATAACGGCCATGCCTCTAAAATTAAAAGGTTCATATCTACTCATCGCCCAAGTATTGGTATTGGCTGTCCATGCTTGAGCGCGATGCTGTGCAGATAGGTAGTAATCATCTGCAAAAGCCAATTCATCTATCCAGCTTTTGGCATAAATCTGATGAGATACATCAACTAGAGTTCTTACTGACTCAAAACAACGCAAATTAATTCTAGAAATAACTTGAGGGCTATCCGTTACTGTTGCTGAATCTAGAGCAGTACTTTTTGTTTTTAATTGGTGAAAAGGCTGGTCAGCAAAATTCGCTATTTCTATCGTTTCAATCGCATGTAAGGCATAAATATGGTCTTGAGCCTTGGCAACTTCAGCAGTATTTGAATTTACTATCTTTTTCACGAAGATTAAGTCTGATACTTGAGCTGTTTCTACCGAGACAAAACGCTGTGACAGCTTTACCTCATCACGGACAATAGCCTGTTCAGCTGTATCAACATGAAAAAACAACTTTATCGAATCAGTTAGTTTTGCCTGATCAATGATGTTATGAGTTGCATACAGTTTGTTCGATGTAATCGTACTGGCTTTAACAGATTCGGTAGTCAGTACTGTGACATTTGGATCGCTATAATCATAAGCTGCCGCAACTTCCCCCGTCAGAAACCCCAGTCGGAACTGAATCATATCTAAAGCTTTAGCACGCTCCTCAGCAATAGAATGAACACCAATCCATATAGTATCCGTAGCAATTGTTGCTTCCATTGTGTCTTCACGGTAATTATTCATTAATCACTCCAATGAAATGATACGCAGATTGATGCTCAACTAAACTACTATGCCCCCACTTATATCGGCGTTTAGTTGAATCGGTTTCCGATATGTTGGCATATTCAGTATCACCAAAGACAACCCTACAAGCGTCACGATAAAAGTAGTGAGGTGAACCGCCTGCATCCTCTGGCGAAAAGGAGAAATACCAAGCTTCAGGTAGATTTTTATGGGCAGTTTTTGCACCTACAAATGGGTAAGAAATAGCGATTAAACCTGATTGGTCCTTTTGGGTAATTTTTGTTTCATCAAAGGGCTCAATGGTTGGACCTTCCCCACCAATCACTACACTACCAGCTTGATGAGAGCCTGATACCCGGTCTGTATAAGGTGCACAAATGGAACTCACATCAATGTAACCATTGCCGACACCAAACCAATCCCCTGAATCAGCAAAGTCACTAAATTCAGTAGGGGTATAATTTGGTGGACCAGAAACATATACATATTCACCTGTGGTTGGATATGGACGGCCTTTTCCAGAATTTCCAATCCAGTGAAATACTGGATCATAGGTCCACAACATATATGAGGTCGGATCAGCCATCGCATGTAAGCTGTGTCTTTCGTTTTTCGATTTAGTTTGAGTACTTTCCTGAAAAGCGTACAAGATACAGTCCCGATTAAAGCTTGGAACGCAAATTGCGCAGTCCATACCATCCCCTGAAATTGTTTCTGTAGTGGTTACATGCTTGTAATATCGAGAACGCGAGAAAGTTCCATTCATCATCAGTACACCAGGAGTCTGAAATGCAGAGTTTCCATATCCAAGATCAGTGCCTCTAATGTGAGTGTATTTCGAGGACTCAGAAGCTTCACGCCGATCATCAAAATCAGATGTATAGAAGTAGCCCAGTAAACCTGTAGAACTTGTTGTTTCTGTTTTTTCCCATTGGCCGACAATCATTGCCTCCTCAAATGTCGACTCAACTTCTTTCTTAAAGGTTCGATCATCAGTAAAAAACTTAACAACTTTTAATTGGTCATCGACATAACAACCAAACATCACTGTATCGCAGCGTACAAATTCCCCAGTGTAGTCGGGTGAAGAAAAGATAAATGACTCACACCCTTGCCCTGTCAGCTCAGGAAATTTTAAGCGACCCATAGACTTAGGATATTGCTTACCTAACAACCAACACACAGGTCCACTGCTGACTCTAGATACACTCCCTGTATGTTGTGCAATCGGATCAACTTCATAGTTATCCCAATAATCCACATCAGTGGATATCACCCCTAGTGGGTTTGAGTGGCTGGTTAGGGCTTGCTGATAAATCTCTTCAACGTGTACATGCCGCATCTTGTATAGAATCGCTAAAGTTTTTTGTTCACCCTTAGGTAATAGCTGGATCAAATTTTCTAAATAACGTGAAATAACTTCCACGTATTTAGATTCAACTTCAACTTTATTCATCCAGCCTTGATTGAGTGCAGGCCCTAAATTTAACTTGAGCTTGTATCCATAGACATGCATCAAGCCATTATCGGCATAGCCCCAACAGGTATTAAATCCCTCACTTCCTAAACTATTCATTGACCAACCACATGCTGAATACATGGGTAAATGTTGGTAAAAATCTGCTGTGCTACAAACTTTAATCACCGCCCCAGCTCTACGCCAAGCTTGCAAGTCAGTACCTGATGGGAAGCCTTCGCCACTTGGTAAACCACCAAAACGATCCAAAATTTTTAAAATTTCATCATCACCCACTTCTTCTATGTAGTCGCGGAATGCTTCTGTCGTTGTTGCCGGTATAACAGGTAATGGCATCGACCAAACACCACTGGTATCAATTTGAATCAACCATGGTTTTTTTTCACTATCGAAGCTAATGGTGTGACATAGATTAGCTTTGTAATCATATTGATACTGTCCATCAAAATGAGGAACGCCTGTATAACCAGGTAATCGGATACTATTTAGCTCGTCTTTAATTCGCTCAAAATATTGCTCTGGTATTTTGAGTTCAGCTCTTTCTATATCATTTTCGGGCAGAGCTTCGATGTCCTGTCGACCATAGCCCGACGTAATTTGTACTACTTCTGCCATTGCACCGCTGTAAAGTGTTGGACGCAACTTTACAAACTGAGTGTAGGTATAAATTCCTGTATTATTTGGTTTTAAATATTCAAAGTTTGGACTGTATTCGATATTGAAACGCTCTAATGCAATATCTTTTGGGGGCAAACTTTCATTGATATAAGCAGCTAGTCTTTTTCGGGCTTGTTCCGTTAGCTTTATTCCAACTTTCCCACCATCCGTCAAAATAATAGACTGACTAATGATTCCGCTATACAGCATTGGCACGTAGGTTTTCGCAAGACCGTCAATTTCAAACCGCTTTGTTAATTCGTCCTTATAGGCCAAAACCTTGAGCACACCACCCATATCTTGGATGATGAAGTATCCTCCATTTAGAAAGTTATAAACTTGCTTCAGGCTTTCGACTTGGCTTGCTTGCTTGAAATTAGTAAAACGCTGAACTGTCACATCGATAAATGCTCTTTCATCATCTGTGAGTTCAGCGCCTTGTAAAGCTAAACCATAAGGACGCGGTTGATGCATATGGGTATTACACAGTTAATGCAAAACGATAGCCCATATCCAGCACATCATCATTTTGTAATGTACGCACCGTCGGCCATTTCGTAGCGGAAACTAGAACACCTGTGGTGCCTCCACGCTGACTATTGGATAAAAGCGCAATCCCTGTCACATTCAATTGTGATGAAGTTGCAATCGTCACCGATGTGGCTGCAGTCATATTGTCTACATAAGTGTTATCTGTTGCAGGTAGAGGATTAAATTGTGGACGGGTTGCTGCGGTATAGCCTTCAGTTTGAGAGACAATTTCATTGGCCACAGCTGTAAAATTAGCAGCTGTCCAATTCGACGCAGGTGCAGTATTTCCACTAAATAATGCAAGATAGAACCCTGCTTTTTTGGGATGGTTTTGAACAAAATAAGTATTCAATACATCAATTAACCCTTCTTTAGTAATCAGGTTCTTTTGTACATCCCACTCCCCACCGTTCACGCGAGTAAAGTATGTTCCTTCGATACCCACACTTAGTGTAGGAAAGACAATCCCACTTTCGGTCACATCGAAGCGATCTTTGTTTAGCTCATCCGCAATCGCACTTTTAAGATTGGCTGAAATTTTCTGGTTAGGCATGAGTCAATATCCAAATTGGTAATGACTTAGCTTACAAGGGTAAGAATTCTGCCCCCAAGCCCTACAGACTGCCCATTTTCGGCATGTATTTGCTTCAAATTTTGACGGTGTAATTCAACAATTTGACCGCTGGCTGTTCCAATTACATAACCATTTGCCAACCAAAGTGCACTAAATAAGCCACCTTGTGATATTTCCGCACTCACATCCTTACTACTCAGCAGCATAGCCGAATGAGGGATAGGTGCCTGTGAAGCCTTGCGCTCCATAACCATTCCCTTTAAGTCATTGCCGCGAAGGAAAATCACATGATCTTGTTGACCTACCCAAATTCCCGCATCCACAGGAATAGCAAAACGTATTCGTTGGGGGAATTGTACAAAGTTAAAACGCGAATCCATCAAGTGATAGTTCATCGGTTCCGAAAAATATAAAACATTGCGATCAGCAACCATAAGCCGCCCTCGCCAAAGGGCCAAACTATGGCCTGACCGCATTGGTTTTAAGTGTCGGTTAGCAGCACTACGTGATAGATTTTGAACACTGGTTATTATTGCACTGGAATTTGTTATATCTAAGCTTTCATACTCAAGCAACTCACCACCTTCGTGATCCGTGATGTAGAGTTTGACGTGAGAAACATTTCGATCAAAACAATAAGGTAAAACTATTTCAAAAGCTGAGTTTTCACTGACAGTAAGATTCGTTAACTCAGATAATGCTGACTCCATTCCATTGGCATTTACCCAAGAAATTGCCACTGCATAAGAACCCGCAGTGAGGCCACCTGAATAATAAGATACTTGATTCAATATTGGGGCTGCTGGTGTGTCTATAGTAAAAGTTCTTGCTTCGATACCGTCATAGACATACAACCCTGTTTCACAGCACATCAAAACGCGATTGTTTAAAACTATGTGCTCTACTCGACCTTGCGCGATGTCTTGGATTAATACTTTGAATGACCAGTCTTGAGGATCGACTTTAACCCAGTCGTGATTTAATTTGGCAAAGCAATCCCCATGCAACGGAGACTGCCACATAAACTCAAATGCACTCTCTGTGATCTTGGAGATTCCCGCTCGCATTTCCACACGACCAGTTTCAGTAAAATTGATATTAACTGCATCACGTACGAAAAGATGTGGGCTATTCCCTCCAACTTCTAAAGCTGCATCTTCTCTTAAATTATCCATCCCCATGAAGGGAGGAATTTTTTTTACAGCCATTAAAATGCCCCTTTGCGATATTGATCAGCATTACCATCAGGGCGAATGACGTGCACGCCCAGTTTCACATTAGACGCGTTGAAGCGAATGGCGTCAAAACCTAGAGGAGCGACTATAAATGGTGGTTTAGGTTGTGGCCCTCCTCCACCTCTAGTGACTCGCATTCGTTCCTCAAAATGGCGTGGATCATATTCCATCAGGCAAGCATCAAAACCTTGCAGCTTAATGTCCCTTACTCTCAGTCCGATATAGGTCACCCCAAATTTTTCCATCAGCGTCCCCACAGGTATTGTGGGTCTACGTGGACCGACATGAAGGCTTTGGGGCATGTATAGCGTCCCGCCACGTGATGAGCCCATCATTTGGCTATTCAGACCCAATGCACGGATGGTACGGTGGAAAAAATCAATCGACGTTTTTCCAAATGACATCGAATTTAGCCCGGTTAAGCGGACTTGAATTAGCTTATCTTTAACCAAGGTTATTGTAGGTTTGCCAAAAACTGAGAAGTTTAAAGGCTGGCGGTGGACGGCTTCTTGTGTCCCATCACCTAATTTATGCCAACCAAAACGATATGCTTGGATACCTTTGACATCAAGATAACGACGCTTCAATTGAACCCTAGGGCTTCCATAACGATTGCTTGGTGCAACACTTTTCGGATTAAGATATGGGTTGTGCATCCAAACACGTGTTCGACCAAATACTTCACCAGCTTTACGAGTGCCAGAGTCACTGTTTACATAATGTAGGTTTCGGGACTGATGGTTGTCCTTTGCTTGTAGAGGGGCTTCTACGACAGCAAAAATAGTATGGGGCGAAAATCGTGGTGTACCCACAATAATGGTGTTCTCAATACCCTCTATATCAATCGTTCTCCGCGCCAATTGAACTGTTGGTGAACCACATTCTTTATCTAACTTCATCCCATTTTCAATAAGGATGCCATTAGAATAAACATTAGCTTCACCAAACTTTCCAGCAATATAGCCTTCAGGCACTATGACATTACTACGGATCGATGGTAGCGCCACCTGTAAGAATGGCGGTGCTATACCATCACCATCTTTAATCAAACTCGTATCATCTTGATCATCACCACGGTTATCAACGTTATTCAGATAAATATATTGCGTCGATAATGGTGGGCTACCCGTGCCACGTACACGTAAAGCATGCCCAATTGCACCAGCATTAAAGCCATGTGATGTTAATTTTCGATCTCTGAAGTCGATGGAGTTTTTTCCGAACAATTGAGTACCATCACCAAATACCTTCACATCTCGCCACTGTGTACGAATTGTTGTTACGCCAAAGTCTTCAGCATTTCGTCCCTTTGTCTTAACCTCAGGTGTGACATTGCGAAGACCAACATCCCCAAATAAATCGCGTACAGTCCATCTTGGCGTAATGATTTTTTTATGGATCGTCAGAGCTGGTCGCCCAAATACAGTTACCTCATTTGATTGTGGCTCGACGTATCGGCTATATAGGTCTACTCGATGAATAGGAATATAAATAGGACCAATGGTATAACGTGATTCAAATACGAGATGTCGGATTTTGAAACTAACCATCGGCTCGCCCAATACCATACTTTCAAAATTTCCGATTCGCGGGAAATAACGCCGAGTATTTGTAGTTTTGGATAGACCAAAGACTGAACTTTCAAAAGATTTAGGTGCAATAACAAAAGCACCATTATGAATATTCGACCACCCTGAAATATATGATGGCTCCACACCCTCCAGTCGAATGGAACGGATACGATGAGAAATAAAGGCTGTCCCAAGCAGATGAACGCCGATACCTTGAGGTAAAATCGGCGTGGCTTTATTTTGAATAGCGCAGCGACCAAACAAGCCCATATGTGAGCCAATTACCCCCATAAAGCGATTGCGATTAACAATCGCCATCCAGCCTTGGATTTGAGGTGGATTTAAGCCGCTATCTACATCATAAGTTTGAATGATGTATTGCCGTGAATTATATAGTTTAGCTTTACCCCATCGATCAGAAGGTTGTGTACCTGAGGTTGCAAACCCAATAACTGAAAGATATTCACGGCTTTTATGAAGCTTCGCTATCCCCATTGCAGATGATTTGAAATTGGCTGCTAAAACATCCTGACTTTCAGGAACAATCCTTGTCCCGAATAAAGTTGCATCAAATCCTTTGACAGTTAAGTATTGGGAACCACCAATTCGATGGCCATATTGTTTTTGATCATCAAAAATAGATTCAGGGGTGATCGAACGAACACGGTACCAAACACGGTGTGCATTCCCTAAGGCAGAGTGATTGGAACCTTTAGCTAACAGGTCTCGATTGCCATGTGACAGTACTGCCCCACCAAAACCAAGCCCATCTAATCCTTTCACCAACAGCTTACGCTGCGCCATTGCAACAAATGACTCACCAAATCCCGTCATTAAGCGGCCTGAAGCGGCCAAATAGCGTGTGTATAGCGTAACTGTAGGCTGACTTAAACTTACAGGCGGAATTGAGTATGGTGATAGTTGCGGCGTCTTGGTGACAGTAGCCTGTCCAATTACAAGCTGATCAACACCAGACGTATTCAAACGACGTACACGCCCAGCAATAAAAGGGTTGCCTAGTTCGCCAGTAAGTGAACCCTCAGGCTTAACTGAAGGTGTGACATTTCGAATCGCAGTTTGACCATGCTGTGCTGAATTAAAACCTTTCAGCGCATAATATCGTGAAATGTTTTCAACATTGGTCCAACCCAATATTTGCGGCGCTTCAATAGCCGCTGGTGAAACTTTGAAATTAATATTACGAATTGCAATATCACCAAAGACCCCACCACTAATAACCGTATTCGTTCCTGTGACAAAAATACTTTGTTTTGCATCAAAGATTTTCGTCAAACCAAATTGCGTTACCTCACCTACCGTCGCCACATACTGACGTGGACTGCGTGAAACCCAAGCCATGCCAAAGCGTTCACTTAACCATCCGTTAGGGCTTGGATTTCGACGAACATAGGCACTTCCCCACAGTGTTCCAGCAAAACCACGGGTGGTTATAATTTGGGGAGAAACATTGGGTTTAGGGAATGTAGGTACAGCAATACCATTTAATATAATGGTCTGATTGGCTCGAGTGTTTACAACGCTATGTGTTCCAAATGCCAAAGCAGATATACCGCTAGGGCGAACATAACGTACACCTCCTTGTAAGAAAGGAGTTCCGAACTTGACTGAGTCAATTCCACTCGGGCGCGCATATTTTCGTAAGTTGTAAATTACTGGCAGCCCTAAAAGCTCTGCATTAAATCCTTTTCCATTTATATTTTTATGGAAATTAATGATCGATGGTGTTGCAACGCGAGATTGGTCAATACTTGAAACAAAGAGATGTACATTCTTATTTAGAATAGTCTGACGACTAAAACCTAAAGTATCGAATCCGATTGGTTTTGCAAACTGTGTATCGTTGCGGATACTTGGATTACCAGAACCAAATACATCAAACCCGATAACAGATACACGGCGCTGTTGTAACCGGAGAGCAAGTGCATCCCCCACAACACCACTTACAATCTGCTCTGGAAATACAAATTGATCAGTTCCGATCGGTGTTGTTTCAGCATCCTCATCAACAAAGCTGAAACCTAAGTTGTTCCCGATAGGTGGTGTATAGCGTTCAGAAAAAACAAAACCTAATCTATCCCCTTTTGGTGGGATATAAGGATTTGTCTTGAACGTAAACAGCAACCTATTGGCAGCAGGTGGGGTATAAGGTTTAAGAAAATTAAACTGTAGATTGACCTCACTCGGATTGTACTTAGGCATCTATGTGCTCACACTACAGGTGTTAGGTCCGAAAAAATAATATCTCGATAACCTTCCACACGACAAACAACGTCGTATCGAAATTCAGGATTTAACCCACCCACATACCACTGGCCTGCTGCGTCAGAGTACGTTTTAGCAACAAGCATCCCATCACTTTCGGGTGTTTTAATTGTTCGTAGCAAAACTCGAATTTCACCGACACTCGGTATACCATCAACCACAACAAGAAAGTCTGGGTAGCTACTGCTAAAGTAGCCCTCTCCACCGTCAGGGATATAGCTTAAGGCAGGTTTAAAGAAGGACAAATAAGAATAAGACCTAATTGGCAATACGGAAAATACACTCACATATCACCTCACTTACCAATAGGGCAGCATTAACACTGGTATACGACTAAGCGGCACGTCCTTTGCAACGAAGTTACAAGAACCTAATCCGAATGGTGTATAGAAGTCTTTCGCACCATTACCATCAAGGTTCACATTCAAAACACCCATATCGTTAGACGCACCTGCATGAATACAACCCATTTCAAGTGGAAGTAACTCACCATTGACAGTGATGTATGCTTGACTGACGCGCACACCGTTAATATCACTGACTAAACCGACTTCAGACATTGTCCCTAAACTTTGACCCGCACTTAAATATATGGAACTCTGTGACTGATGATCGATTAGCCACTTACGTTGCAGGTTCATATTAGCCTCGGTGAGGCTAGTTTGAGCCATCTCATCAAAATTCTGACTGCTCCAGGTTCCTTGTCTTGGGATCATCACAACTGAATATCTTGGGTCTTTTTTAGAGCCAATAATTGCAAGAGCTACGGTGCTATAGCCTGTTTCACGATTACAGTAATCATAATTTCCATAATACCCGTAGAAATCAAAACTGGCGCAACAGGTGAAATGATTTTCGCCCACCGAGACTCTTAATGTAAGCGATTTACCAAAAGTATTATTTGCCATATAGGCACTTTGATAAGCATATATATTATTTTTCACAGTTAAAATAACAGGTATTCCTGAGAATCCACCTGTGCCATTTAATCCTAAGCCAAGTGTGAAAATGATTGCGATCCGCGTAGCATTACTGGGTGCGACCGTATTCCCATCTGCTTCATACGAAAAATCAACCTTGATGTAATAATTTTTAAATGGATGTCTAAATACACGATATCCGATTAATAGTCGCCCATTACCGAGACTAGGAATTACAGCTTCGTGCTCGGCACCCGTAGCAACTGCAACATAAGTTTCACTTTGCCCTGAAAAATCACTATGTGATACTGGTATCATCCCTGCTTCAATAAAGGCATTGATTGTATTATTAATAGTACTGATCGACTGTGCTGTCGTAGGTGCCGCATTAGGCCGGGTTGAGATTGTTGTTGTTGCTACACCCATTTTTATTTACTCCAAAATTTATTTGCTTTAACAATCATTTTCAACGCCAACATCAAATCCCTAGTATCAATACGCAGTTGCCTTGATTCATATTCATTCAAGATCCGACTCAATCAACTTTCCGAATAAGGTTTCATTTTTCCAATAGCCTTTTTCTGCATGCCAGTTCGTATACTCATCAAAAAAGTTTTGCTCACCATAAGACCGTATACGATCTTGTACATATCCCTTAATCCATTCCATGACATTGCTACAGTCACCATAGCTCGTACCTGACATTTGAACTGAATACATTTGGAACTTGGGTAAATGGATTAAGATATGCCAGTCAATATTCTTAATATCGCTGGCATATAAATCAGCTTTAAATCCTTCAACACCTACTGATTGTGTTGGTGGTTTTTGGTTATCTTCCATAGCCCACCCACTCAGTTAAACCTTAAAGATTTTGTTGGTACCGTTATCCCACGTCACGATGATGTCACCGCCATTTGGTGTAATAGGTAAACCCGTTGCGGTATCAATAAATGCAATTAAAGGACTGGTACTTTCCGTTCCCGTATCCACATAAATAATAATGGCTTCAATAGAAGCGCCAGACACAGCAGTAAAAGTTACATCTGCCGCATCAGCTGCACCACCTGTCGTAGCTTTAGCTGTTAAGGTCACAGGGCCAGCAATTCGCGCAGAAGTTGGAATATCCGACAAATATTGGTGTACAGAGGTTTGAGGTGTGTATGCACCGGTATCCACTAAAATGACTTTGACGGTATCAGTCATCCAGTTAATTTGTGCTTCTAGAAATCGCTGACGTGCGTAGTCATAGAGTGTGTTTGCCATGTGCTTGAGTCTCCACATCTGGATTGGAAGCACTCATGCGCTTATGTTTAATTTCAATATGATTGTCTGCTTCAATACAGATTCGTGCCAATTGTCCTGATTTTTTGATCAATTGAACTTTTACATCACCAATGTAAAGCGTATCTTCGGTCTTTAAATCAATCGTACGTTTGCCCATATTTGTGCAGGTTTAAATTATTAAAGTAAGAACATTATGTAAAAAACCCCTGCAAAGCTTTAGCCTTACAGGGGTTTGAGTTTCGATTTAATTTAAGGCAAAAATGGAACTACACATTGCGGGATATCTTCACGAGTGATGCGTCGCAAATCACTATCAGGACGAATACCGAAGTAGTCTTCAAAATTCTGCTCAGCCATTGCTGATCGGTTTGGATCAAAAAATTCAGCATCAGGCACACTGAAAGCTTTATGTAATGCCCAGTCAATTAAATGGATGTGATGGATTGAATTAATCTCAGGCTCATCATTTTCATTCTGCATGTTAACCAACGGTACACGGTAGCCTTCTAAATGCAATGCACCCTCAATATTTGGATTTGGAACTAGGCGTATTCCAGTGTCATCCTGAATGGCAAACTGTGGACTCCCCTGCATCAGCTTCCAGTTATCGCATTTATATCTTTGATCTAAGCTCTCCGCAGACATTAAAGCCAAATAGGAACCACGTGTTCCATTACCCGGTTCAAACCAAACCCGACTGAGTTCATATAAAGATTCATGTAAATGGTATTTTGCGGTGCCTGTGATTATATCAATGACGCAAACATCAGCATTATCACTCTCTTGGATTAAACGACCACGGATACAAGCCTCATTTACTGCATCATTAAGCCAATCAATGACACTTTCATCATCATTGAAATAAGGCTCAACCTTATCATTTGCTTGAACCCGAAAGCGTTGTATCAATTGGCTTAGCTGCATTACACCACTCCAAATCGTTTGATTAAATCAACCACTTGGCCTTGCAAGGTCTTTACACTGCTTCGCCCATCTAGCTCTTGGTCATACTTGTTTTTCGCGTAATCAATCAAACTCTTTTTATCACTGATACGCTCAACAGTATCAATCTCGTCTAATTCAATTGTTTCCTTCTCATTGTCTTTGTCTTGTTGTTTCTTCGCCTCATCCAGAAGCGTAGAAGTGTCATCGGTCTGTTGGCCATGTAGCTCAGACAGATCTAAAACCTCTTGTTCATAATGCTGAAATTCAGGATGTTTAAGCAAACTTCCCGCAATATTACTTGGGACATGACGAACTTGCCCTTTCACAAAGGTAAGATTTGACCCATACAAACGGTCAGTAAATTGATCTTTGCGTCCGACATATTGGATCGCAATACCACTCGCACCTAATGGGTTTGCATTCGGCGTGACAACGTTTGGTACATTCAGCGCATTCTTTTGAATTTTTTCTCGCAAATGTTTAACTTCAGCGGCTAAGGCCAAATATTCTTCTACATCGGGAAGATCTTTCATTAAGTGTACTGTGGCACGGAATAAATAATCTTTGGCTTTCTGTTCAAGCGGCAACTCATCATAAGGTAAGAAGCAAGGATGCTCCTTTTTCTCTAAATCTTTGACTTCACCGTAGATCCAGCCCTCTGCCTCTTTTTGTTTATACCAGCTTTCATGTGATTGCTCTGGTGTAGCTTGAGGATTGGCTAAGTGCATTTCTACACCAGCAATCAAACTTTGCTGATGTGAGTCTGGAGTATCTTCCCATGCTAATTGGCTTTCATCACCCAAAGACTGACAATACGCAGCATTAATCGAATGGCACAGCATGGCGATTGCTAAAGTTTTCATCTCATTTTCCTTTTCATTCAATTTGAAAAAAAGGCGATGTAAGCACAGCTACTCACACCGCCAAAGGCTCAACCATCCAAAATTAACGAGGGCCTTTTAATTCACCAGTCACCACAACTTGGATATCTGATGCTTTCGCATTTGCGGCACCTGAGACCGTTAAAATTAAGCGTGCTGGCTTAGGTAAGGTAAATAGCTTCGAGCCATTTGCACGTACACGACCCGCTGTAGCCAAATCGCCATCTTTCACAAAATACACAGCATCTTGAAGAGTGTCGGCAACATCAACACCATCTGAATATTGAAAACCTAAGTTGCCTTTGATTGTTGCGGTCATACCAGTTGAAACAATGATCTGAGCATCCTGCAGATTCATCCCTTCAGGTAATTCACCTAAGTCGATAACATCACCTACAGCAATTGCGGCTGTTGAATCTGAGTCAATCACTGCACCTGTTGCATTCGTCAGTAATGAATACACCAAACTCGTTACATTGCCGTAAGGAGTAAAGCCACCAAATTGACGGTCACGTGCCGTCTTACGTTTAATCGTTGCCATAACTGCAAACTCCATTCATTCAAAGATTAAAAGGGTTTGCCTGTAGTGAAGATCACAACAGGCATCACCTGTTTACACTTACAAACCACGACCAAAGATTGGAACAGCGGTATCCACCACAGTTACACCGTAGTCCGTGAATTCCTGACGCTCACCCGTATTCACATCAAAACGGATTTTAGACACACCACGAATTGCACCAATAAGTAGTTCCCATTTATCACCATGGTCTAAATCTTTCTCAGACCAAAAGAACGGCGCACCTGAGTGCTCAGATGAAGCCATAGCTTCAGCAATAGCTTGTCCACCTAAAATAATTGAACGATCGACAGCGAATTTTTCACCAAAGCTTGCTGGCACAATTGCATTAGACTCAACTTCCGAGTTATATGCAGCGCAATATTTGATATTGTCACCTGCATAAAAACGTATCGGGCGCGGCATTTTGCGGATGATAAAGTTATTCCAAATACCCACATCACCCGTAAATAATGGATGTTGCTTTGCTTGGCTAGCACGAGCCCATGCAGCTGATTGGAATGAACGGAAACCTGGTTGTGCTGCAAATTTGTTGTATTGATCAGGCGACACCAACCACACGCGAAGTGGTGAGTCATCCGCATTAGAATCACCTTCAAACTTACAAATTGGTGGCGGTAAGGCGATGGTATCCAATACAGATTTCATTGAATCCACAGTGTCCATCGTAAATAGATCACCTGTTTCTAATTCAACTTCATCTGCTGTTTGTTTGAATAACTGAACACCTGAGCCATCAACAAGAAAGTGACGGTTTTTAGTGGGTGCTTTGACGTTGTTCACCATAATTTCTTTGAAGTCTTTATGGTTTTCCGTCGGAATAGCCCACTCAATATTGTTATGAAAGCCACGTGCACCAGCCATGTGGACTAAAAGCGATTGATCGCAGTAACGATCCATTAAGCTTTGAGCCACTGGACGACCCAGTTTGCGTAAATCCGCAGGACTACGGATTTGTGACATCACATTTCCCAAGTCAACAGGGAAACGTGCTTGATTCACACGTAAGCGGTCTTCATTCAAAGACATCCCTACGCCACGACCTTCGGCATGTGCACTTCCCATAATCGGATAAGCACCGACAGGGTTAAGTAAATGGAAAGTGACCTCATCTCCGCGACTTTTCCCCAAATCTTGTACACGTACAATAGGCATGTGTTGGGTGGTCTGTTTACGCAGTGTTGCATCAGCGCCAGCTTCGCCTTTAGGCATTTTCCCTGCTAAAAGGTTCAAGGTGCTGTTTCGTTGCATGTGTGTAGCGAACAAGCCAACGGCCTGAGTCACCATATTTGTTTTTGCACCATAAGCGGCATTGGTTTTATTCGTCATGTCGACTCTCCACAATTTAAATTACACACGGCGATTCAGGTATTGCTCACGCTGTTCTTCAGTCCATGTCGACATTTCTTCGATCATTTGCGCAGGTGTCATATTGGCAATGCGTTCATCACGAGAAACACCAGCAGAAGAACCAGCGGGTAAATCTGAAAGACTGTGAGGTACTTGTGTTTGAGCGTTTTTTACAGCTTGCTGCGCTGCTGCTTTCACCGCATCAGGTTCGGCAGCTTGTTGAGTTGATTGATTTTCTGATTTATACAATCCTAAAAGCTCGACAACTTGTGAGGCTGTTCCACCATTTAAGACTGTTTCGTAAGCACCTTTAGTAATACCCGGTTGTGCGTTCATCCAATCAGTGAACTCTTTAGATTCAACAATAGACTCTGCATCGGGATGTGCCGTAAAGATCTCGGTAAAGTGTGCTTGTTCTACACTAAGTGCTTGTTGCTGTTGTAATGGTGCTAAAGCGTCTTTTAAACGCTGGTCGACCATTGCTGCAACACGCATATCTACAACTTTCTGAATACCTACAGCTAATTCTTTCTCACTAAAATCACCAAAGACAGCAGGATCTACACCCTGCTCAATGGCTTGTTGTGCAATGGCTGCTTGATTATCTTGAGTTGTAGGTGCTTGACCGTTCTCGATACGTTGTTGTGCATCTGCTTGAAGCTTTGCAAGTTCACTCTGTGCATCTTCAAACTTTTGCTTCCACTCTTGTTCACCCTTGCGCGCATCTGCAAGTCGTTCAAAAGGAATTGTGTGCTTACCATCTTTTGCCAAAACCACAGCATTATCAGCATTGAGCTGACTTTCATCAGGTTGCTGCTGTGCTTGAGGTTCCGCATTAGGTGTATTGGCTTGTTCCTGTTCTTGGGTAGTTGCTGGCTGGCTACCTTCTTCCGCAGGGTTAGGTGCGGTATCGCCATGAAGCTCTTGATCTATCAATTGAGCTGCAAGTTCAGGTGTTAGTTTTCCACCATTTTCATCAATCAACTGTTGTTGTTGCTCTGTAATATCCATGTCTTTCCTATCACTTATCGCTGTGACCGCTAAGGCGAATGGCTAGAGTTACTAGCGTTTAGCTGCTGATTGCTCAACATGAGGAAAGTTTCAGGGATTTGGATATAATTGCGTTAGCCTTACAGGGGGTATCATTATGGAAGAGAAACAGGAAATATTTGTGAGCGATATTATTTATAAATCCACTATCAAAACTAGTTCAATGATTAGTGGTTACTACCAGTTTAAAGATGTGTTTAAATTTTTAAAAAGCGATACAGAATCTGATTTTTTAAATAAATTTATGGATATTGAATTTAATAATAAGTATTGCAATCCAGATATATATTTAAATAAAAATACACCTGAGAATATAAAAAAAAGAAGAATTGATAATAGTCATATTAATTTTTTTAATGAGATAGTTGCATTAATTACTATTTCCACTAATCAACCTTGTACACTAATCAAAAATGAAAATGAAATTTTCCCTTCAAATTTTGAGAAAATTGACAAATTTTCTCAAAATTTAAATGATTTAGAAATAAGAAAAGTACCAAATAGAATATCAACAAGGCAAAATTCGACAATGGATTTTATTGCAATTCAAGATACAGCTTTTAATTATTTTGAAAACTATTTCAAACTTGATAATGCTGCTAGAAAGGCATATAGCACATCCATTATACTTTTCAATAAAATGAGACAAATTATGTTAATTTGTTCTAGCATGTCGGTAGTTGGTATGATTAGCTCTATTGAAAGCTTGATTGCTTTCGAAGAAAGTAAAGCAAAAGTTAAACCTACTAAATGCCCTACTTGTAATACACCGATATATTCTATTTCTAAAAAATTTAAAGCTTTCATGGAAAAATATTCAGAATTTAATACTGAAAATAAAAATAAGTTACTTAATGACTTTTACGGAAGAAGAAGCACCATTGCTCATACGGGTAATTTACTCTATATGGATCGAGTCTTAACAGACTTCCCTATGGTAGAATATCGTGAAGAGTTTTTGGAAATTGAATCACATATAAGAATAGCTTTATACAATTATTTGTTGAAATATGAGTTTTAAATCTTAAGATATTCTCATAAGTTTAAGAAGGCAAAACCACCAAATGGTGGTTTTGCCTTACTTTAAATAATTTGGATTTTAAGGTTTTCAGATTCGATGGGTTTAAATCAACTCATCTAATAATGCAGTCATTTTTGCTTCAGCTTTTTTGCGTAACTCACTATTGATATTTGGTGTATTCAATAATTGAGTGAGCAAGTATGCATTTTCACGATTATCTAACAGCTTAGAACGATGAATGCATACACCAACACCTCCATCTGCACGTGCTTGTGTGCTGCTTGGGGTTTCAGAAGAGTTCACACTTTCATCATATTTAAGTTCTGGTAAATCTTGTGTCGAGTTTGAGCCATTGTCACTATAACTAACACATACAATGCCTTCACCAATGCCAAGTTTTAAAGCCTGATTTACCAACTTGCTAATTGGATCACGTAAAGCGCCAGCTTTAGTAACAGCGTCTGTTAATTCTGGTGATGCTCCACACTTTTCAATTGCTTGGCAAACATCATAAATTTGATCAAGTATTGGAATACGTGTTTTAAGAAGTTGATCTATATCAGCTTGTAATTCTACTTTGCTATTTTGCTCTTCACCGTTTAGACCACTAATAATAATATCCTCGCCATTCGTTGCTGAGAATTGTGCTTTACCCACTAAGACTAAATTAAATAATGTTAATTTATCACCATTAACATCCCATGAATCTGCTTTAACAAAATCAGCAATCTCAGCAGCATTGTGACTGCCATCTTCATTAATTTTAAAAGTCATACAATGTTGTTGGTTGTTATTAGGCATTCGCTAAATCCTCAATAAAAAAGATAGTCGATTTGACTGCCCTAATTATTGAGATTGCTTGAACAGAGGTCATGCCTTACAGGGGTTAAGTGCATACTGCATAAAAATTATAATTTGATGTCTTGCTGAAACTTTTTAAACCAGCTTGGAATGATAACCAAATCCTCATTTATTTTTAAAGTTTCCAAAGGTTCGCCATTTTTTGCAATTTTCCAAATTATTTTTTTTTGATTTGCTTCAATCCATAGATCATCAAAATATTTTACTCCTGGTTCCAAAGCTATAAAGAATTTAGTTTCCTCATATTTTTTGGTTTCTTCATTTCTAAATTTAGCTTCAAAATAACCATCATTTAGTGATAGTAGAATGTATGGAACGTAATTTAATGAAATTCCCTTATAATCCCAAACTTTCTTTTTTGTTGCCTCAAAAATTAACTTTTTAAAATTATCAAAAATAAGATTTTTTCCAACTATTGATGCGCAAGCTAAATAGATATTAAACAGATTTTCTTGAACATCTTTTCGAATAATCATGCCCTGAGATTCATCAAAATATCGAGCAGTTAAATGTTCATATCTTTTATGATTCTCAAATTTAGTTGGGCATACCGTATTTTTTGGATGATATAAATGAGCTGGTCGATCAGTGGAATATTGTGCTCGAATGTCCATTATGCTCCCACACACCTCACATAAACCCTGTTTTATTCTGTTTTTGATAAACCATTCAATTTGTTGTTTTTCGTGTGTTCCAGGAACTAAAGCTGCATAAGCCATATAAATATCACTCTCAAGTTAATAGTATTAAACTCAATATAACCATTTCAAAGAAATTTTAAAGCCACTGAAATTACAATTAAAAACCAAAATACAACTGAAAATTTACACTAAAAACAATAGTATTAATTTAACGAGCCGACTTTCCAAAAGTTGGCTTTTTTTACGACTACAATTCTCTTAAAATAATTCTATAAATTATCGTTTGTACGAGCAGTTTCTATACCTTGCATTGGTGATCCTCCATCTTGTGGTACTGCTGGATTCATTGGACTGGTATTCTGCTGCACCTCTGCCAGTCCTTCACTTCCTATCTGGGCACCCTCACCCTCTAAATATGGTGAACGTACGTCACGTGCTGCTGTCTGCTCCGCTGTCGGGAAGTTAGGATCATCACCCAATGGATTAGGGCGCTGATACCCAGCACCTTTCATAACTTCATCTGCAATTGGGGCAATTTGTGGCATTTGAGCAACCTGTGCACCTGCTTGCATTGCTGAATAAGCAGCTTGAACACCAATTTGTACTGAACGTGCATCAATCTCACGAATTTCACTGCCAGCCTTACGCTCTTTGAGTTCAAGCTCACGGCGTTTAAGATCGATCCCCGCATCGGCAAGTGCTCTTTCAACAGCCTCTTTGATTTGTTGCTCGACTTGTTCTGGTGTTGGAGCCTGCGTTGCTTGGCGAATGGACTCAATAATGTCTTTCTTAAATGGAATGTCGGTCAATGCCATCACATATGGCAATACTGCAGTTTGAATCTCGGCAGATAATGACTTGGTAATCTCAGACAATGCATTTAATTGCTGCTCACGGAATGTTGTAGAACTTGGAACATCATCAAGTACCACTTTTAAACGAATCCGCTGTATGTCATTGGATACGTAAGGGTAACCCAGTTCATCTACTTCAGGCTTGTTGATGACAACTGTACGGTCTTCACGTACTGCATCACCTTCAATAACTACAGTTTGCTCACGGCTACCCATATCTTCAACGATCATGGATAGAAGCATCTCACCGATTAAGGTGCGTGCTTCTCTAAAGTTATCCATGATCTTCATCAAAGTTTGATTTGATTGCTCAATCTGCAATTGTTCCTGTTTGCCAGACGTCGCATTGCCCTGCTTTCCCTGAAAACCACTGGTGATATTACTCACACGCTCAATCGCAGCACGATTGTCATTGATCAACTGGAAGTGTTGCTGCGATAACTCAAAATCGCGCTTCACTTCAAAGCGTGCACCGGCTTTAGCCATATGGTTGGCATTAAGCACAATGTCAGCATCAGGGCGTGCAACTTGACGGCGTAACTGCTCGTCAGTCATTTCAACCGCGCCTTTGGTACGTTCAACACGTGTGACACTCATACCCCAACGTAATTTGGATATACCTGAATTTATACTGTCTTGGCTGAATTTCATTCGACGTACAAAGCCATAAGGGATATTGGTATTGTCCTCACGCGCTCCCCAAAACGGTACATAGGGGAAATAATGATGTGAGTACGGTGTAGGACCATCAAATAGCACATGAGGTCCTAACCAGTAAGAGCGTCGAATCTTAGAGATGTTGGCCAGCTCAACATGAGCCAAACCTTGATAGATTGCAATATCATGATTCATATTTGACGAATCATACTCAACCACACGGCCATCTCCGAACTTCAGTACAGGTACACGCACCCAACGGCGGTACCAAACCTCAGCAACATTGATTTCTTTTGATGTGGTGTTATACCAATGCTGCTCACTAATCGTGTATGAACGTGCATCTAACCACGCATTTTTAAGTCCTGTGCTTTCACCACCATCCATCACACCCGCTTCTTGCCACCATGAAGCACCGTAGCGCCCAACAGTTTGAATCAGTTCTGCATGTTGGGGAAACGCTTGAATCAGTCGCTTTGGGTGAATCCAACGAGTACGGCGCAACCAACGTGCATCGCTCAAATCATTTTCAGCTGCTTTCATGTCCCAATGAATTTCGTTGCGATGAACTTTTACGCAACGATACGGGTATTTAAATGGATCTTGCTCACGCTTAACTTCAACCCAACCAATACCGCAGCCAATTTGGGGGCGAAATGCATCACTACATGCTTTATCAGCCTTTGATAAACGTTCTGCTTGATTCAATTTGAAGTTTAATGCGTCTGCAACATCATCGCTTCCAGTATCACCATTGGCTTTAACACGCCAGTCTGTACGTGTCTGTAGCTCAAACCCTTCCACAGATTGCAATGCAGGGCCAATCATATCCTCTACAGCAGGAGGAATACCGATCTGCTTCATACGATTAAGCAACTCAGACTCAAGCTGGTTGCCATCCGCATAATCCATTTCTTTATCAGCAATATTCCGCCAATAAGGTTGCTCATCGATTTCGTACATGATTTCTGTCAGTTCATCGAGTGTCAAAGCATCATCATTTAGATTAGCTTGCTCAATCTCTGTAGTTTCTTGTTCAAACATTTAAAAATTCCTTACATTCGCCAATCTGTTGGTGGTGCTTCTTTATAGCTGGATCGCTGTTCATAGGTATTTGTACTTGATTCACCGCTTGAACGACTAGCCGTATAGACGTAATCACCCAAAAGCTCTGCATCTTTGGCCTGAGCCCATTGTCGAAGTGCATCGGCACCTTCTGAGCAGCCATTTGATTTATCAGGTTGGTCAATAAACATATTGGCCTGTTGATTAAACTTCTTCTTATAGCCTTCAATACGCTCAATACCCAATTTGCAGCGCTCCTCATCAAACCAAGCATTTTTAAGATGTCTGCGAGTCTGTTGAATACCAGTGGTAAGCAAAGTAATACGTGGGATCACCACAAAATTATGACCAGGTAATAGCTCTTCCAGCATTTCTAAAACTGACTTGTTGTAGTCGCCTAAGCGTTGGTGTGCGGCATCATGGGGCAAGTAATGTGTGTGATACAGGTAAGGCTTATCTTTGATGAGTTTTGCGTAATGGCGTAGATCTTTGTAATGGTCTTCTTCGTAGTCAATAAACCGGTCTTGTTGGTTCATCATTTGGTGAAACCAAATTGCACAACCGTCATGGTTGCCAATATCCCAAAATGTACACGTAGGCACGTCTAGAACTTCAATTTGAGTAATGCCACTACGTTTACGCAATTCAAGCATGTCTTTTGCGTAGTAGTTCCCTTCTGTAGAAACCTGAAATGCTTCATCAGGGAAAGATGGGTACTCTTGCCACATTAAAGCTTGGTCACCAGATAGATCGTTATCACGTGTCGATATGTACCAAGCACGTTGATCAGGATCAATCCTGATTTTCTTGCCTAAATTCTTCGATACAACAATTTCAATATGATCAAAAATATTGTGGTCTTTTAGGCTAATGACGACTTCAGATGAGTCAATACGATACTTGGGTTCTTCCCACCAACCATAAAAATGTAATCTAAAGTCTTTGGGTGTGAGCCTTTTACGTGATGCAAAGTTCTTCTGTGCAATTTGAACCTTATCAAAGAAGTCACCACCGCGACCTTCGGCAGTAGATTCAATGACACAAATACCTGTTGTCGGTACTGCTGGTAATGAACCAGTACGGACTTCTTTTGCTTTACCCGGAGACTGAGCACAAATTTTGCCATACTCAGAAATAAGTAAGCGGTGCATTGTGCCACCACGGAATGATGTCGCCACTGAGATTTTAGAACCGTTGTGCGCAAACTCCATTTCAGTGCCATTATTCGTTTTAAGTGGAAAGCGCTCTAATATTTCGGGTGGTAAGTTATCGTAGGCAAATTTAATCTTGTCTGTGAAAATATCACCGACGGTTTCTAAGTTTTGGGCAATAACACCGCAGTGCTGGTTAGCATTAAATAAAGCATGGTCCAACCAAAGGACACTGATCAAAGTAGTGAAACCAAGCTGACGCGCCTTTAAAATAATATTGCGGTACCACAATCGATTTAAGAATCGCATCTGCGCATCATTAGGTTTAAAAGGCAATTCATAGGTCGGAGCTTCTTCTACTTGTCCAAGCTCATTAACAAAGTCATCGCCCTTAATTTTGATCTTGTATAAACACCCACTAAAAATACGCCAAATAGGATCTGCCAAGCAGCGTTCAAGCTCCTCGGCATTTGTCGGTAGTGGCTGTAAGTCAGTGTTATAAATCAATTTTTACTCCATTTTGCACAATATTGGTGCATTTTTGAAGCATGTACGTAAATGAAAATAAATTGGTGTGGGTAATTAGTCGCTCCATTCACGTAGATGCTCCATATTCAGGATCATCGGCAATGGGTTTAAATGCAGAGCTATTTCCAGTGCTCACTCTTTCAAGCAATGCGGTCAATGCATCAACAGGTTTATTGTTCTCATCATCAAGGCCAAACGCTTGGCGTTCTAAAGCAATCAATGTTTTGAGTGTGTCGCTTAAATCCTTCATAGATTTCACGCGACCAGGCATTGAGATGATCTTCATGTAAAGGTCATTTACTTTGTCGTTGCCTTTGTCATCAGGTGACCACATCAGCTCACCCAACATTTCCAGTAATTTGACATTCTCTTGACCGACCATCATTTCAAGCTCATCAAATAGGCTCATGGCAATCTTGCGTGAACGTTGAATATCCTTGCGATGAGCTAAACGTACTGACGCGACTTCATTGGCATTTGCATCAATAGTGTCTTTTTCTGAAATAGTGGTTTTCGTGCGCACAACACTGCGCACACTCTCCTTGCGCACAATGTCATCTGCTTTAGCTTTGATTTTTTCAGATAGATCTCGAACCCATTCATATTGCTTTGCACGGCGTCTAATGCCAGATTCCGCTATTTCATTTTCCGCAGCAATCTGACGTATTGACTTAACACCAGCTCTATAGTCGAGTTCGATTTTTTCCCAATTGATTTCTTTTTCAGCCATGATCACCAAACCTCATATTGGTTTAATGATCATGTATACATGTGGGGAGGTCTAACCTTAGAGGGGGAGTTTAATTTCTTAAGGTATATTTCTTAATTCTTGAAATTTGTATTCTAGATATGATTTAGCACAATTAATGAACATCGTTTTAGCTTCACTTAATTCCATTTTTGGATTGTTATTCGGTTTCAGTGAATCTTTTTTAAAACCGTGGCGTGAATCAATTCCAATTACGCTAAAACTATTTGCAGGGTTTGTGAATTTCCCTTTATCTGCTTTCGTATAAGTTTTTTCCCAATTCTGATCGTGATGCTTTTCTAGTGTTTCAAATGTCTCCATTATGTTGTATAGGCTTACCCAATTTAAAGGCTCTGAAAAGTATTTTAGTATTAAATATACGCCAATATTGTCTTGAGCCAAATACAATGAGCTATTGAATACATTAGTTTTTGCATTTTTTCTATATTCCTCTCGTTCCTTGAAATTTAGATTATCAAATAAATTAGAGCCTAAAGCCTGATAAATATCGGCTGGTAAAGAAATATCATTTCCAATCCTAGAGTTAGGATAATCTACAGATGGTGAGCCATCTTTTATCATTTTTACTAAGTAAATATTTTTTTGATAATGCTCTCCATAATAAATTGTCACCAACCCTCTAAGTAGACTGGTTAGTTCTAAGCCAACCATCCATGCAGACTCATCATTTTCAATTTTATTACAATGGAATGTATTAAACCTATGATCTTCGGAATGCCCGTCAGTGATAAAATCTGACTCAGTATAAATATGAATATCAGATAGATTCATACCTCCAATGTTATGTGAATTTAAAATATTGATTTGTGGTAACCAAAATTCATACTTATTTCTTATTGGATAACGCATAAAAAGGGGGAAATTCATAAATATACTCAAAAAAAATTTAAAAATATCATAGCAGTTCACCCTGCTTACCAACATCCAATAAATCACTTACCTGTCTATTAAGTTTACGCACCTGACTCGTTACTTCACTTTGAAGAATCGCCATGTGATGGCCCATTTCAATGTTGGCATACTGCATTGCCTCAGCAACCATAAGATTGCCAAGATGACGTGCTTCACGTGGTGTGAGCGTTAAAATCTCATCATCTCCAATTTCAATTTTAACGGTACCGTCTGGCAGTACCATCTTAGACATCAATCTTGCTGGGCGATGCTTTGGAGCTGGAATGAACACTCCACGCTGAACACGGATAATCTGGCCACTATCGACAAGATGGCTTAAACGATCATCAACAATTGATAATTTTAAACCTGTCAGTTGTGACAAAGTTTCTCTAGTAACGATCTGCTCTTGATTATGTAAATCCTCGATGGCTTCAAGGATTGTTTCCGCGTTAGACTTCATTGTCATACTCCCCTAAATCGTTCTTAAACTTCAACTACGTCGATATTGTGAATTAGCTTCATCAGCTTACGTTTGATAATGTAATCCGCAGTCTTGTGGCCTTTGGCGTCTTCACAGATGAACTGGTTATCTTTGGTCCAGTAAACAAAATCTGCGATGTAATCTGTACCACGTACTTTCTCACCACAAATTTTCTGAGATGGGATCAGGTTGTAACGTACTTGCGTATGTAGCTCTTTTATTTCCCCTGCACGTTCTAGAACTTTAAGATCATTTAGACGGCGATATTCATGCTGTGAATCAGCAACCTTTTTGCCATCGATCACAACTTTGTGATTCCCATATTTAGGTTGTTTTGGCTTGTTTTCTTTTTGGTGCATAAGTCGTTTAATTTGTGATTGTGATAGGTAATTTGTCATCCCATAACCTCGATAATTGTTGCCAAACCAAAACAACCAATACAAATAATTGCCATCGCAATGTTGTATCCAGCCCCATATGTTTTAGATGTGGAAAATGCTGACAGTAAAGCAATGATAATTAAGATGAACTGCATCATATAACCTCCTCTTTTTTCTTTGTCCAATCGTGCCAAACACGTTCACCGTTGACGGTACCGAAACCACAAATCAGGCAAGCAATGTCGAATCCATGAGGGCAATGTGAAGTAGAGAGCATTGCTTGGATATTTCGTTGCTGTCTTCGCTGCTGTATCACGCGCTGTCGCATTTTTCTTTTCATTGGCTACTCACCCGCGCATCAGCCCATTTGCATTCCACTGTCGCTAAGCCATCATGTTGGAAACGAGACCATAGGCGGTCACCTAAATCCAATTTGAGCGCCTTCAACGTGAAGTTTGAAATCAGCATGGTCGGCTTCTTCCAGTCATAACGTGCGGTTAGAACTCGGTGAATGATCTCCAAGCGCTTATCACGGTCATGCAAGCCGTATTCATCAACGATCAACAAGTCATACTGAGAAAAATCATAAATAATCGATGCTTCTGATTGATCTTTCGTGTCCTTATCCCATGCATTCATCACACGCTGTGCAAGTTCTTCACTGGTGATGTATCGAACGTATAAGCCCTTTTTCAAAAGCGCTTTCGCTGTTGCACAACCCAAATGTGTTTTTCCCGTACCCGTAGATCCAACCATGATGAAATTAGATTTCTTCCCCTCGATGAGCGCTTGAGCATAAGTAATGCATTGGCTCAGCGTATCTGCTTGAGCTTGAGTGTTTGTACGGTAGTTGGTGAAAGCTGATTCAGCATGGCGTTGTGGCAGCATTGCCCCGCCTAAGTGTTTTTCACGAACCATTTGATCAACGCGTGGTTGGTCAGATACTTGGATTTTCTTCACGTGTTCTACGGCGCACTGCGGGCAGATATGATTTTCACCCGCTTGGATTTTTTGCACCTGGTGGATCGAGCAAATGTGTTCAGTAACCTTGAAGCCGTTCGATAAATTTGCCATCGCATTCATCGTAAATCCTCCGGTATTGGGACAGTTCCATGGAATGGACGATCATCGGATTGTGGTTCGTGCTTCCATGCGTCATTGACGCTTTTTGAGGTGTTTCCTGTTGTTCGGGGTTTTGATTGTTGTTTTTCAGATGTTGCCAATGGCGTTTGCTGTCTACGTTCAACCCATTGCACAAGCTTCCCAAGGACTTGGTTCTTCACCATTTGGTTTTTGTGGCCATACTCGTCCTGTAAATCCTGCTGAAGCCTACTCAAATCCTCTTGCGTAATTTCTTTAAGTCCACGGAGTTTGATACGAGTATTCACAGTGGTCAGATCAAACGTAAAACGCTCATCGATTCCTGTTTTTGGCTCGGACGGATTTTGCTCGTGCGTAAGAGATATATTATTAATAGATGAAGGTGACGATGACGGGCATTCATCAAGCATTGCATAAGCATTACTTGGAGCATCCTCATGCATTGCTTGTGCATATGCATTAGCATTGCTTGGGCTATGCTCATTTTGTGCTTGTGGATTGCTTCCATCTTGATTCTGTTTATTCCAACGTGCATCAGCTGCCTTCTTTGCACGCTCAGATTTAGAAGATTTATTACTTTCAGCTTTTGCTTTCAAACCGTCTAAATATGCTGATGACATTTGCCCTTCATGCACTTCAAATAAGCTCGAATGAATTAGAATGTTTTTAAGCGCTTTAGCTTTTGCAACTGGCATACGGATAACACTGGCAATAACATTGTTATCGTCAGGAATGGCACCATTGCGCCAATAATCCATCATCAATAAAAATGACGCACCGATTTGCTCGGTGGTCATTCGAGTGGTTTTTGCAAGGATGTCGCCTATATAGATCGGCATCCAAATATCAACCTCTTGGTTGCTCATGCTGCCCCTCTATATTTACTTTCATGTTTAAAGTTGGCTTCAACTAATGCACGTGAGAGCTGAGGACAAACTGAATTGCCAACCATTCTTGTTTGCTCAGTCTTAGTTAGTCGAATTTCGTTACCATATTCATCCAATCCCTTTTCAAAAATATAAGAATCAGGAAAGCCTTGAGCTTTGAATAGCTCTACTGGTTGAAGCATACGGAAACCAATATCTACAATTTGATATTGCTGTTGGCCAACAGTTACCAATCCGAACCGGTCACGTGTTGGAATTGTGCGTAAAGGTTCCCCAACTGAATTACCGTCTTTTTCATTGCCATAGAAGGCAGTTAGAAAAGCGCGTACTTCTGCAAACTGATTCACAGTGGTCATTGTGTGGATCGGTTCACTCAACTCCTGACCAATGCAGTTGTTCTTCATCTTCGATAAATGACTGACAACAAGTGAATTGTGGTCCTTGGCTGTAATTGTATGAACGGGTTCTTTTGCTGAACTACCAACGACTCCAGTATAATTTTTGGCTAAAAATGCCGACACTAAGCCGTGATGCCCACCAGTTGCAATTGTGTGTAAGGGATTCATCACATTATTCCCATGATGGCCCGAAGTGTTTACTACAAGGCTTGGAGCAATGAGTGCATGATGTCCACCTTTAGTCTGTGCGCAGATAGTCCGCAGCGGCTCATTAATAGGCATTGATCGTTTGTTTGATGCATTTGCACACTCAGTTAAAACTGGTGCCATGCCATTTATAATGAATGGCTCAGGATTATCAAAAACAAACTTTTTAAGACCACCCGCAATGCGCTCAAGTGTTGCCGTTGCAAGCGGGCGTGTACGTGTGAAGATACTTGGACATTCAATTGACCAATCAATGCATTCAGCTGCTGTGCGCCATGGCTTCAATTTGCCTTTCTTCACCTGGATGGATTCAGGATGACCATGTGTAGGCACAGGCCATTGAATAGGTAAGCCATCACGACGAGCAATCAAAAAGAAGCGCTTACGAATAGTCGGTGAACCGAAATCG
>BCQK01000003.1_pt1 | contig 25947 bp, 21 predicted proteins | sample 1008131 | NCBI WGS metagenome assembly BCQK01 (sample SAMD00035458, study PRJDB4067) | museum specimen metagenome | isolation source: Liagora japonica specimen isolated from | place: Japan
AGCATAGGTTATCAATCTGAACCCGGCTCAGGCGCGCGGTTTTATGTACGCTTACCCATAATGAAATAAAGCCTAAATAATCCCAGTAACGCAAACCTGTCACTGGGATTATTATCGGCAGCTTTCACCTAGAATAGTAAGCACATTAGGTCAACATTACGCAATATTGAAACACAGCCATACACATATTAACTATTTTGATCCTTTCGATGTCGCATTGGATAAAGTAAGTCATTAAGTCATATATTTAACTGATAAGTTAATTATTCTCATTCAACAAATCATTACTTTTAAAGGTTCGAAATATTTACACAAAATTCACAATATGATTTGCATTTTGCAAATCATATTGAGTTCTATTCTGCAATTACAGTAATTTAATTATGACTTGCAATTTGCAACCTTTAATAAATTGATAAAAATTAATATCTTGCCGGTATGAAAACTGGGTGGCGCATTATTTGCTTTATTTTTGAGTTAATAGAGCCAGCTAAATAGTAAAGTCAATTAGTCTGAGATTGATCACTTGTAGACGTGGAGGTTGTGATGGGGGGCAGAATCGAAATGTTAGAGTTTATTCAGTGTGTGCTTGCCAAAGTACTCGCTCAGTCCGATAAATTAGTTCAGCCTTGTTTAATTAATCGAACCGGCTTTAACAGTGCTGTTTATCAGTCTGATCCTGCGTTAATTTTTCAACAATTGAAAGAAATTATTCAACAAGCCTTAGAGTGTACAAAAACGCAGCTGATATTAATCGTATCGGAGCAGAATAAGCACTTAGAATTAGAGATTTATGCTGATGACTGTGAACAAGTCGCCTCAAAATGCACAACACCTGAAAAAGTGTTTTTTTCGCAAGCGGTTTGCATGCCTAAGTCGCAAATAGAGCTTCAGTCTTTAGCAAAAGCTCAAGTTATTTTACCTTCTTTAGCAAGGTATTCCTCTCTGAATTTAGTGCATGATGATCCAGACGCTGTAATTCGCATCTTGTTAGTCGATTGTGAACAACAAGACATTCACAATCCTGTACGAGAAAACATTATTGAGCTTATCTTGGATGATATCACTGATGAAGCTCTCACTAATGGTGACAGGGAAAACACCTTGTTTTGGCCATTTTACGACACGGATATCATTAATATGATCAACAACGATACTTCAAAAGAATCTTTAAAGGTTTTAGTTGCCGATGACAGCATGCCAAGCTTAATTGCCACCAAAGCAATGTTAGAAAAGCTTGGTTGTAAAGTCATTACAGCGAATGATGGAAATGCAGCGCTTGCGATCGCTCAACAGGATTCATTCGATTTACTTTTACTTGATGAGCGAATGCCAGGTCTAAACGGCAGTGACGTTGCACAAATACTGATAGAAGAAGATGGAACAAATCGGATAACGCCAAAAGTGTCATTAACTGGTTTAACTGAGCCTGATGAAATTACACATCTATTTAGTAAAGGTATAACCCATTATCTTGAAAAGCCAGTAACAAAACTTGCACTAGAGAAAATGCTAATTCAGTGGCAAGTGTAAAAATAACCTCAAATCTAATATAAGGAGATTTAATTGTGAAGAAATTAGCAAAGAAAGCTCTGGTGTTAATCGGTTTTCAAAATGATTACTTTTCTGATAATGGTATTTTGCACAGTGTCATAGAAGAGTCGTCAAAAATCACAGGTGTGCTCCATAACACTTTAGCTTTATTAAGAAACCATGGAAATGACTTTGCCGTCGTTGTTAATACGCCAATTATTTTTACAGAAAACTATAGTGAGTTACAAAATCCTGTTGGGATATTAAAAGTGATTACTGAAGTTGGTGCATTTAAAAAAAACTCATATGGGGCTGAAATTATCCAAGAACTCGATGAGTTTAAGGATTTTATCAAGGTTATACCTGGTAAGCGTGGCCTAAATGCATTTTCTAACACCAGCTTGGCTGAAACTTTACACGCAGCAGGAGTTGAAGAAGTGGTGTTGGCGGGTACCGTGACCTCTATTTGTATTGACTCGACAGGACGTTCTGCATTGGATCTTGGTTTTACGGTAACGATATTAGAAGATTGCACATCTAGTAGAACACCATTTGAACAATTATTTTATTGCCAAGAGGTGTTTCCTTTATATGCCACAGTGTGCCAGTCAACTGACTTAAGTTAAGTATGAGGCAAATTTCATGGCTGACGAATCGAATGATGAACTACAAGTCCAAATTCAGTACGCGCTTGTTGAAAAATTATCTAACACACAAAAACGCCAAGCCAAATTACTGGAGCTTTTAGACGAGTGTATTTTTGAGTGTAATGAAAAGCTCGAATTTACATTTACCAATAGAGCTTGGCAAACTCGTTTGGGTTATGACAGTGACATGTTAGCAAACATGAATCTATATATGTTAATGAGTTCATCAACTCAACAATCGTTGCTTAAAGTTTGCTTGAATAAACTAACTGACAGCGCAGGTGCTAAACCTGCAAAAATTGAAGTACAGTTGAAGCTACAAAATGGTCAACATCATTGGTTTGAATTACGACTTGTTCAGGATGGTGATGGTGGATATATAGGTTCATTGTTCGAAATACAACAACATAAAGATATTCAGGCTCAATTACTTCATCAGCAAAATTATGTAAGACGTTTATCTCTGGTGGCTAGTCACACTCGCAATCTTGTGGTCATCACTGATCGTGAAGGAAGAATTGAATGGGTAAATAAAAGCTTTGAAGAACGAACTGGTTATTTGCTTAAAAATGTTATGGGTAAAAAGCCAGGGAGACTGCTTCAAGGCAAAGATAGTGATTCTAAAGCAATTAAGCTAATGTCAGAAGCCTTACGTGAAGGTCGAAGTTTTCAAACAGACATAATTAACTACAACATTAATGGTGAACCCTATTGGGTAAATATCAATACAAGTCCTGTAGTTGATAGTACCGGAAAAATTAGCCACTTTATTGCAGTTCAAACAGACATAACGCAGAGCAGAGCCGCATTAAGCGCATTAAAAGAGGCAAAATATCAGGCAGAGCAATTATCTGAAGCTAAAAGCCGCTTTATGGCTAATATTAGCCATGAAATCCGGACGCCGTTAAATGCGGTGATAGGCTCTGCTGAGATTCTTTTAGAAAGTGGTTTGAACCGTGAGCAAACTCGCTTTACAGAAATGATAAGAACCAGTAGTGATGCTTTGTTGAGTATTCTTGATGATGTTCTCACTTATTCACGTTTTGAGGCTGGAAAAATTAACATTGCTAACGAACCATTTGAATTAGACAGTTGTATTGAAGAAGCAATAGACATAGTGTCAGGTACAGCCTTAGAGAAAGGATTATCAATAATATTAAATGTGACACCCAATGTACCATTAGCAATTATTGGTGATAAACCGCGAATTAGACAAGTATTAATTAATCTTTTGGCCAATGCGGTAAAATTTACTCACCAAGGCGAAGTTGTAGTGAAAGTCAGTTACTTTAAACGTGAAGATCAATTGATTTTGCAATTATCAGTGCAAGACACTGGTATTGGTATTGCTGAAGACAAAATTGAAAGTATGTTCGAAGCATTTATGCAATCAGACACTTCATCTACTCGTGTCTATGGTGGGAGTGGTTTAGGTTTAGCTATTTGCAGACAAATATGTGAGGCTATGGGAGGGAGAATACATGTTCAGTCAACAGTTGATGTTGGAAGTCAATTTACGATAGAAGTTCCCTTAATTGCTGACCCTAAAATTTGTGACTCGACAGTTAAATTTATTCAGCAAAGACAATGTACACATTGTTGGATTGTTGGGCAGCATCAGAGTTTAAATTCTGCCGTTTCTAACATGTTACAACACCATGTTATGAGTTATTCGTCATTTTCACAATACTGTGATTTACCTCTAGAGGTTGCTGATGATGTGGACATAATTTTACTTACAGATCCAAAACAATTACTACGTTGTCAAGAATATTTGGCGCACGTTAACCAAAAAAGAACAAGAAAAGTAAGCTTGTTCTTAATAGATTTACAAGCTAAAGAACGTGGTTTTGTTTATGACACTCAAAATAAAATTTTGCTTAATGGTCCTTTTAAATTATCACATCTAAGTCGTGGACTTGAACTGATTGACGATCATGCGGTTAGTATTAAACATCTGCCCTCATATCAAAGTGCTTTGCCGTTTCACGCGAAGGAAAAATATATCAATAAGCACGTATTGATAGTTGAAGATAATCTCAATAACCAAGTCGTCATTAGCCAATTATTAGCTCAAGTTGGCTGTAAAACCTCGTGTGTCGAACATGGACAAGCGGCAATTGATTATTTATCTAAATACAATACGGATTTGATATTAATGGATATTCAAATGCCTGTGATGGACGGGTTAACTGCCACTGAAAAAATACGTTCAAGCCGAGCTTCTTATAGTCAAATACCGATAGTGGCAGTTACAGCAAATGCCATACACGGTGACAAAAAACGTTTTATCCAAGCAGGAATGAATCATTATTTAGCTAAACCAATCAATAGAGACATGTTATACGAAGTGCTCGAGCGTTATTTAAATCCCTGTGATAGCACCAAGCGTAGCAAAAGCGATAGACTAAAATATACATTACAGCAACTATCTGATTTATAATATAATGTTTGGGTGTGTATCAGGAGATTATATGGAATCGGCTAAAAATACGGTTGATGAAGCCAACAGACTAAAAGCATTAAAACAACTAAACTTGCTTGATAGTGCTCCGGAAGAACAATTTGATCACATGACACGTTTTGTACAAGCCTACTTTAATGTACCAATTTGTTTAATAAGCTTGGTAGATAATGATCGGCAGTGGTTTAAATCAAAACAAGGTCTGGATGTTTGTGAAACAGGCCGTGATGAATCCTTTTGTGGTCATGCCATACATTCAAGCGATGTATTCGTAGTTGAAGATACACTGTCAGATTTAAGATTTGTCGATAATCCGCTGGTAACAGATGGACCTAAAATTAGATTTTACGCGGGTTTTCCACTTCAAACCGTTGGGGGGCATCGTATTGGCACATTGTGTATAATTGATTCTGAGCCTAGGCAGTTTAGTTACAGTGATAAGCAACATTTGCAAGACTTTGGAAAAATTGTTGAAAGGCTGATTTCCCAAAAACGTGCTGAAGTCGAAATTGACAAACAAAACTCATTAATCCAAGGCATTATCAGCTTAATAACCAATAAAGTTCCAATATGGGGGCGCAAAGTTGTTGCATTATGTTTAAGCAGTATTGTGCTTATTTCATGCTTGATATTAGCGTATGTTACCGACAACCAACAAATTACTGCCAAAGCTGCTGAGATTAAACAATTAAGTCAAAATGAAATGATAATTGATACAAGACTACACTATATATTATTTGTTTTTACAGGTGTGTCGTTGTCTTTTTTAATTTATTTTTTGCTGCGTTTACCTTCAAACCTTAGCAAAATGTTACATATTTTGTCTGTTAATCAAATACGTAATGAGCGTAGATTTAGAGATGCCATTGAAGCTCTCGGTGATGGATTTATTATTTTTGATAACCAGCAGAAAGTTGCGGTATATAACGAAAACTTTATCTTTCTATATCCTCAGCTTGCAAATATTGTGCGCGAGGGGACAAGTTACAACGAACTAAGATTAAATGAAACCGTTAGAGGATTAGTGAAAGAACCAGAATTTTTAGATGTTGAAGACCTTCGCCTAAATGAGCCTGAAAGAATTATTGAATTGACAGACGGTCGCTGGGTAAAAATAGTAGAGCGCCCAATGCGTGATGGAGGAATTGTCGGCTTTCACATTGATATTACAGATATAAAACATAATGAATTACAGTTAACAGAGGCTCGTCGCAAAGCGGAAACTGCTAACTTGATTAAATCTATGTTTCTAGCCAACGTAAGTCACGAAGTGAGAACTCCACTAAATGGCATAATGGGATTAATTGAAGTCATGCTAGATGATTCAACGCTTTCAGAACAGCAGAAATTTTATTTATCTACCATGCTGGAGTCATCTAATAGTTTACTTCACATTTTGAATGATATTTTAGATGTCAGCAAAATAGAAGCTGGAAAACTCATGTTAATTTGTGAGCCATTTAATTTAAATTCCACTTTAGAATCTGCGTATCATCTAATGTCGACAAACGCTAAATCAAGAACCTTGTGTTTTGAACATGTTTTGCCTGATGTTGAATTAAGTTTACTTGGTGATGAAGGGCGGTTACGTCAATTGTTACTTAATTTATTATCTAATGCCATTAAATTCACAAATAGCGGTAAAGTTAAACTGGAAACAAACTATAAAATGCTCTCTGACAATGAAGTTAATATCGTAATTTCCATTACTGATACGGGCATTGGGATCCCTAAGTCGATGTTAGAAAATATATTGGAGCCTTTTACTCAAGTTGATAACTCGGCTAAAAAACAATATGCAGGCACGGGGTTGGGGTTAGCAATAAGCAGTAATTTAGTAAAGTTAATGCAAGGAACGTTCACAATTAAAAGTGAAGAAAAACTTGGTACTGAAATAATTATTGGATTACCTTTTAGATTAGCAGAACCAGTAGAGTATATATCGAATGATTTTACCGATAATTTAAATATAAAATCAAAATGTTTAAAAATATTGTTAGCGGATGACGATACAACAAATCAGTTGGTCATAAAAGCAATGTTTGCTAATTTAAATTGTACTATTGATATTGTTAATGACGGTGCTGAGGCACTAAGTGCAGCTAATAAACACAAATATGACATTATCTTAATGGACATATATATGCCTAATATGGATGGAATAACTGCTTCAAAAAGTATACGTTCAAATTCTTTGTCTAGTACAACACCTATTATTGCATTTACAGCTAATGCGATGGCGGGTGATAGACAACGATTTCTAGAGGCTGGGATGGATGACTATATCTCTAAGCCTATTAATAAAAAACAACTCCTTAAAATATTGTCTAAATACCTATAGTGCTCATTTTTATGTAATGTGATTGGCAAAATGCAAAAAGATTTGCAAGATGAGAAACATCATTTTCATAAAAAAATATCCAAAATGATTTCATTTATTTATGCTATTAATCAATGGTTTATTAATTTTAATGTGCTTGAGTTATTGGCTTGAGTCTTGCTTCCTAATTATTACATGTAATAAAAATATTGGAGCAAGATATGTATGCAAAAAAACACACAGTAGTAAACGAAGATGCAAGCAATTCTAATTGGAATGACCTCACTGATGTAATCGATGAGGCACTAAAACAGCAGTACTTCAGTATGGTTTATCAACCGTTAATATCAGTTCAAAGTGGTAAAGTTGTTGGTTTTGAATCTTTAGTACGCTGTGAATCGCCTACCTTTGGTGTCATTTCTCCCTGTGATTTTATTCCTTGTTCTGAACAAAGTGGACAAATTTTGGAACTAGGTAGTTGGATTTTTCAACAAGCACTATTGGATTTAAAATGCATGCGTAATCAAGGAATGAACCACATCTGTTTATCTTTGAATGTGTCACCTGTTCAATTGCTGCATACGAATGTGTATGAACAGCTGATGTCGTTAATTATTGAACTTAATATTCCACCGTCCGCAGTGAAACTAGAACTGACAGAAACGGCACTCATTCATGATCCACAAACCATCAGTAAAGTGTTTAATGCCTTTAAACGTGAAGATGTACAGATATGGTTAGATGACTTTGGAACTGGTTTCGCTTCGCTTAGTTTGTTGAGAAAATTTAATATTGATGGTCTGAAAATCGATCGTAGTTTTGTTAATGGTATCACTGATAATAATGACGACTTTACTTTATGCAGCGCTGTAATTGCAATGGCCCAGCGTTTGGGGCTCCATATTGTTGCTGAGGGGGTAGAAAGTGAAAACCAATTGCAAATCTTGAGTCAACTTGGCTGTGACGTAGTTCAAGGCTATTTATTAGGTAAACCCCAAACGTTAGAAAATAATTTGAATTTATGGAGTTAAAAAATAATATGATTATTAGTCCAGGTTTCATTAAAATATGTTGCATATTGATTTGCAATTTGCAAATCAATATGCAACCTTAAAAGACAATGGTGGTGTATCACTTTTACTTAGCTCTAGGTTTATGATAATAAAAAGTAATAAACTTAAATAAGTTTGGATCAAATATTGCTTTATAATTTTAAGACACTTGTATTAGCCTAAATTGATGCCTACACAACAATATAAAATAAGCTTATTCAATACCTGAGGTGAGGAATGTCCAATTCAGTGAAAAATACAACTCCACCAATCATGCAACACGGCACGATGGCACAACTCAAAGCGGATTTAGGCGAAGGTACTTATCAACACTTATTAGGTTTATTTGTCGACGAATTAACCCAACTGAACTGTAAATTGAAAATGGCTGTAGAACATCAACAATTCAAAGACATTAACGATGCCACCCATATTCTCAAAAATACTGCAGCGTTGTATGGTGCCGAACGTTTATCTACCAGCGCCTCTTTGGTCTACCAACTGAAGTCAAACCAGCAATACATTGCACAAACTCAACAGTTAATAGACATCATCAACGACACATTAACTGAATATAAAGCACACATAAACTCGATAGCAGAGTAGGGAGTAGGCCATGAATACAACTCAAAAACCGCTGGTATACGTTGTAGAAGACAGCTTATCAAGTGGCGCTTTGTATTGTAGCCAGTTGCAAAAAGCAGGTTTTGAAACGGAACATTTTGTAGATGGATATTCTGCGTTAGTTGCAATAAAAGAAAACATGCCAGCAGTACTAGTACAAGATGTATGTTTACCGGATATTAGCGGTTTGGAAGTGCTTAAATATGTCAATAAACAAGAGATGGCGGCTAAAGTTATTATTATTACCTCTAATAGTTCTATTGATGTTGCCGTTGATGCCATGCGTCTTGGTGGTTACGATTTCATTGAAAAACCGTTTACTTCAGAGCGCCTTATAACCTCTGTATCCAATGCAATTAAACAGCAAAATCAAGATTTGAAAACTGTTGAAGTTGAGCCCGAAGCCACAGCGCTAGATAGAATCAACTTTATTGGTGAATCATTATCAATGAATACGGTGTTTCGTCTTCTTGAAAGCGCTGCGCGCAGTAAAGCCAGCGTGTTTGTTACCGGTGAAAGTGGAACAGGTAAAGAGGTGTGTGCACTGGGACTTCATCAAGCCAGTGCCCGAAATAATGGGCCGTTTATTGCAATTAACTGTGCAGCTATTCCTGCAGAGTTATTCGAGTCTGAATTTTTTGGTCATGTGAAAGGTGCATTTAGTGGAGCATTAACTGATCGCAAAGGTGCGGTTGAAGTGGCTAATGGTGGCACGTTGTTTTTAGATGAAATTTGCGAAATGCAATTAAACCTTCAAGCTAAGTTATTACGTTTTTTACAAACGGGCACATTTTGTAAGGTAGGTAGTAGTGAAGTATTGCAAAGCGATGTAAGGATTGTGTGTGCAACTAACCGTAATCCAGCAGAAGAAGTTGGTGAGGGACGATTTCGTGAAGATCTATATTATCGACTTAATGTTATCCCAGTAGTTTTGCCACCGTTACGTGATCGAGGTGAAGACATCTTATTACTAGCAAATCATATTTTAACTTCTAAAACGACTGAAAATAATAAAAAATTTGAAAACTTTAGTAACGAAGTAAAGCAAATATTCATGCAATATGATTGGCCAGGTAACATTCGTGAATTGCAAAATGTGATTGAAAATATCGTGGTGATTTATGATGGTAAAAGCGTACAATCAGACATGTTGCCGAGTAATTTTGGCCACAGTGTCATTAATCACGCTCAGTATTCACCGCACAATCAAATGGCCCAAACTAATATTTCCACAACGGCTAGTATGCCATTAAGACCCCAAACGTCAACGCCCGAACAAAGCACAGCACCTAACAACATTATTCAACTGTGGATTGTCGAAAAAAATGCCATTGAGGATGCCATAAGCAAGTGCGGCGGTAATATCCCTTTAGCTGCTGCATATCTTGGCATTAGTGCATCGACTATATACCGCAAAATGAAAAGCTGGTCTGAAAGTTAACCCGGCAAATCATTTAGACATAAACTTGTTATGTCAATGTATTGATTAAATCACCTTAGGGTGATTTTTTTGCGAGTATTTAAAATCTAAATGTGTATATTTATCAGTGAAATTATTTGAGCTATAAAGCGTTATGTATTATTACTAGATTGCTTTGCAAAATGCGAATCAACTTGAAGTTTATTCTGTGGTAAATCAAATAACAACCATGAAATAAAGTTAACTAACTGTTTTGTAGTGTTAATTTTTTTCTGGCCGGTTTCCTGCATTCATCATTGTACAGTCTTGAAAGACGCGTGGAATGACAGGAGCGAGCGATGAAAAAAATTCTTTGTGCAACCTCAATATTGTTATTGTTATTGAGTGGAACCGTATCAGCCGCGACCAATGGCCTGGATTTTATCGAAACGGCAGACGGTCGTCAGTCTGATAAAATTCGTGAAATGGTACAATGGACTCACTCCCGTTTAGTGTTTAATAAAAGTATTTCTAGAGTTGCGATTGGCCAAGATGCCATAATGCAAGTTGAAGTGTTAGACAAAAACGAAGTGCTGGCTCTGGCTAAAAAAGTTGGCCGTACCAGTCTCATTGTCTGGTATACCGATGACAGCTCGGAAACATTTTTATTTAGCGTTACGGAAGATTTGAGCGTATTACGTCAGGCTCTGCATGATATCCATCCTAAAATTCGTTTAACTTTAGCCCCAGATAGAGCCGCTTTAGTACTGCGTGGCCGAGTGCCAACGGTTAAATATAAAATGGCTGCGGAGTCAGCCGCACGCCATTATCTAGATGCGGGAAATCATCACCTAACAGACAATAGTCTAGTGGTTAAATCATCAAATGATCTTCTTGCTGGTTTAAGCCCAAATATCCGTTTACCATCGTTACAACAACATAAATCCCCCGATTTAACCAAAAGTAAAGCGGCTATCATCAATTTAATCCAAGTTGATTTATTGCCAATGGACATCGCAGAAAAAGTTAAAAAGGCCATTGAGCAATTAGGTGGACAATCAGTCAACGTCAGTCGCATTCAAAAAGGTGATTTGCCAAATGATCAGGCAGATACCTTGTTACTCAGTGGCCAAGTTGAAACCCAAGTTGATTTAGTAAGAGTGCTGAATTTGGCTGCTCGATTATTTACCGGCGATAGGATCAATACTGTTACTGGTAAATTGGATAGCGACAGCAATGATATTACTGTCGTTGCCAATGAATCTGGCGGACTGATTAATTCTGGCCAACAAAGCAGCAAAGCGAGATCGACAACCAGCAATTCTTCGTCCATTTCGACCGGTAACAACGTTAAATCAAATATAGCCCGCGCAAAATTATTGTCGATGGCCAACGGTCGATTACTCTCCACTATTGAAGTTCGGGATTTGCCGCAAGTACGAGTGGCCATTCAAATGTATGAGGTGAATCGTCGGAGTTTAACTCAATGGCGTCCTGACTTAACATTAATCACTAATGGTTACAATAAAACTGACGGTACCTTTGGCCTAGAAGGCGCGACTAGCCAGGCGTTGGGATCAGGCCAGGTTGAAAATGCGCTACAAGTATTAGGCGGGGCTCTGATTAATAACTTTCAAGTTGGCGGCAGTGAGGTGGCATTTGATTTACTCTTTTCGTTACTGGAAAAAGACGGTATCTCTCGAACACTCTCACGTCCAAACTTAACCGTATTAGCCGGTGAAAAAGCGGTATTTCGTGCTGGCGGTGAAGTGCCAGTACCGACATCATTTTCTCCTAATGGTATCAGCAGTAGTGATACAGGGGGCAATAGCCAAGCGGTATTTAGTGGTACAGAATTTAAGTCGTTTGGGATTGAACTTGGTGTGAGGGCCATGGTGGATGAAAACGATCTGATCACCTTGGATTTAAGCCCAAGTATTTCAACGCCTGATACCTTATTAACTCAACAAATCACATCTAGTACCGGCTCATCGTTAAATACTTCGGCGTTTAATGTGCGTAATTTAACCACGAGCACACGTTTACGAGACGGCCAACCATTGATTATCGGTGGTTTAGTCAGTCGAGATATCAGTGATTCTCGTGACTTTGTCCCTGGTGTTAACGATGTGCCTTTATTGGGGAAATTAACTGAGTCTTCACAAGAAGCCGACACCGCCAGAGAACTGATTATTATTGTCACACCAACATTAGTTCGCGAGCCAAGACATGATGTCGCTTTATGGCAGTTTCAATCTTCAACTGAAATGCTGCAAAGCATGCAATATTAATCACAATGAGGAATCACTCATGAAAACATTATCTTATTTACACCTCGGTGGTCTTTGTATGCTTGCGTTAGTCTGCAGTGCTTGTACTCACACGAATAACACGAAACAAGTTTACCAACCTGATGAACAATTAGATGCCGTGCTAGCTAAATATAACGTAAATGCTTTGTACGGTATTTATTGTCAAGGTTATCAAGGTAGGGTGAGTGACTGTGGACGGCTTGCCAATGATTTAGGCGTGTTGTCAATGAGTTACCCGCAACACCAAAAAATTGGCTTTACGTCAGCTATTGTGTATCACCAAATGGGCCAGAGAATAGACAGCCAAATGGTGTTAGATCGCTTATTATCAGAGCCTAATGCTATGTCTGAGGCCGCAATTTTACGCAGTCAAATTGCCATGCAAGAAGGCAACATTAATCTTGCAAGAACCGTATTGCAACGTCAGGTACAATTACAACCAGATCATCCTGAATTACATGCAACACTAGCTGCCACCTATTATTTAGAAGGCAGATATAAAAAAGCCGAAGCGGTAATTGCAACCGCCGACAGATTAGGCGCGCCAGTATGGCGAACCAATTATCATCTAGGGCTAATACACGAAGCTCAGGCTCATTGGGCCCAGGCTTGTCATTTTTATGCTGATACATTGGAATCCATGCCTGATCATCGGCAGAGTTTATCTCGCTTGTTGTACTTAAGTGATCATCCTGAATGCCGAGTCGTTTACAGCCGAATTTAAGCGCAGTCTTACACCTTAAAAGCTTCCATCTGGGAGCTTTTTTTATTGACGATTAAGCATATTGGAAACCGACATCCGGGATTTCGCATTTTGCAAATCATTGTGCTGTTCAAATTCGCTATTACTTAACACTCATATTATCGCCTTACATCCCAACTCACTTGAGCTGTAGTTAAGTGACTATATTTAAAGATTAAATAAATTAATTTAGTCGATTTTAGTTATTGGCATGACCTTCGCTACTATCTAATCAGAGGCAATCATAAGTAATGGAGCATGTCTCTTAGTCATAGAGAATTTGATTCTCTACTCCTAACGTAATCAACAATTAGGTTGATGTGAACAAGACAGTAACCAATATGAGGTACACATTATGAAATCAATTAAATCAATGATCAAAAACAGCAAAAAGCAGGGCGGCTTTGTTATGACTTCTGAGTTGATTTTATTATCAACTGTCATGGCCGCAGGTTTAGTTATCGGCCTGACTACAATGCGAGATTCAGTTACCGCCGAACTTGAAGATGTTGCAGAAGCCATTGGTTCATTAGATCAGAGTTACGCATTTGACGGCATTATAAATGCGGAAAATACCGCCGAAATTAGTGGCTCAGGCTTTATTGATGCAGTAGATGTTAACGCTGGTGATGGTGCAACATTTACATTTGTTGCAAGTGACTTTAGTGAAGCCGCTGTATCCATATCAAATACACCTAGTGCAGCAGGCGCTTCGCCATCAGTGGAAGACGGTAGTTTAGATAATTAATTGTTAGTCTTGGTCGGTTGTCTCAATGAGAGGCAATCGGCGCCTTCAATCAGATTAACAACACATCGAAGAGGTGCAACATGAAACGCAAATTCACAGGTAGTACAACGATAGCCATCGCACTATTCGTGACCTCTGGCGTGTTGGCATCGGCATTAGGTATTCGTCAAATCGATCGGTTAACCACCACAACAGCATTGGTATTAACCCAAAACTTACAGGCAGGAGATGTCATTACACCGGCGGCATTGGTTAGACAAAAAACAGAGCAACAAGGCATTGAGCAGAGTATCCAAAATCCACAGTTGCTGTTAGGTAAAGTCATCAATGTTGATAAGCAAAGCGGAGAAGCAGTTTATGCCAACGAATTAGCGAACACTAAGGTCAAATCATTGTCATACGCTGTACCAGAAGGGCGTGTGCTATTCACGCTAAACCAGCCTCCATCTGGTTTACCATTTTCTAAGCTAAACCAAGGTGATAGATTCGATATTTTGGTTAGAGGCCGAACGAATGTGCGAACCGTAGCACGTAATGTGCAATTAATTGGCCTACTCAAACCGCAGAGTAAAAGCATCGCCAAAACTGACAGTAAAATAGCAAATCTCAATTCAACCACTTCCAAAGCCGCGACAGGTACAACCGCACTCGTAATGGCGGTAAGACCCGCTGATGTGTATCCACTGGCCAGCATTGGGGCTAACGACATTGTCACTATTGTACTTCATAGTGCTTATGACATTGCTAATGGTACCCAACCATTATTAGGGATGGCCAAAACCCATCGGGAGGTCGTTATTCATAGTGGTAATCGTCGTAAAACCGTCAGCATAGCGCGTGAATAAACCGCTCAATTTACGCTAAGCGAGGTGAGATATGTTTAGTTCAGCCCAAAATATTTTTACACCAATAACACCCAATGTGATGTCAATGCCTAACGACGAAATGCGTCGGCTTAAGCAACAACTCCATAACAGCTTAATTGATGATATGGAAAACGATGACTCACTTCATTTAAAACAGCCTGCTCAGCTCAAAACGCAATTACATGAGCTCATTGAGACCCTGCCAGGTCAACAGCAACAACCCATGAATACAGCAGACAAAAATTTGTTGATTCAACAGGTCATTGAAGAGTTACAGGGGTTAGGTCCTATTTCAGAGCTCATGCTCGATCATGGCGTAACTGACATTTTAATTAATGGCCCTTTTTCAATTTGGGTCGAACGGCATGGTGTCTTGCAACAAACTCCGCATGCCTTCGACAATGAAGCTCATTTAAGACGATTTCTTGAACGCATTGTGAGTACACAAGGGCGTCAGTTAGACGCCAATAACCCGATGGTAGATGCCATGCTTGCTGACGGGAGCCGTTTGCATGCAGTTATACCGCCTTTAACTAACATTGGCGCGGTGGTATCAATTCGTCGGTTTCATCATGAAGCAATCAGTGCAGAAACATTAGTTAACAGCCGGTTTATCAGTGATGACATTTTACAGTTTTTAAAAAAGGCCGTTATTGCTGGCGTTAATATCGTCATAGCCGGTAGCGCCGGTGCAGGTAAAACCAGTTTATTGAATGTGATCTCTGGGTTTATTCCTCGCCGTGAACGAGTGATTACCATTGAGGAAACGGCAGAATTACAACTACAACATCCACACGTTATCCCACTTGTAAGTCGTAGCACCAATGCTGAAGGCAATGGCGAAGTGTCATTACGCGCGCTAGTAAAAACCGCCCTAAGAATGCGTGCCGATCGCATAATTGTAGGCGAAGTAAGAGGTGGCGAGGTGTTCGACATGCTGCAGGCCATGAACTGTGGTCACGACGGCAGTTTAACCACAGTGCACGCCAATAACCCTAAAGATGTGATTAATAGATTGCGCTCATTGGCTCAAATGGAAGAGGCGTCAATAAGCCGAGACACCATTGACCAAATGATCGACTCATCCATTCAGATCATCGTGCAAGTAAGACGTTTTAACGACGGAAGTCGCCGAGTCGTTAGCGTCTGCGAAGTGGTGCAAAGCGAACAGAATACCCAAGTGAGACCCTTATTTGAATTTAAGCACAACACCGAGCATGCCAGTAAGCACATCGTGGGAGAGCATGTTTGTTGCGCCGATTATTGTCACTTAAGCGAAACAATCGCAGAGAAAGGCTTTGATGTGACAGGATTAAACCAGCTTTTCACTGGAGCTGAATATGGCTTGGTATGAATGGTTAATCCTTATAGTGCTGATTATCGTGATGATAATTTGTGCTAAAGAATGGTTGCAAGGCAGTGAGCTTAAAAGCGCTTGCTCTTCACCTACGAGCAAAAGTGTGTCCGTCTTTCAGCAAAAGTTGCGCTTGTTAGAGATCAATCTAGCGCCCGTTAGCGTAATATTGGGTATTATTAGCTTGTCTGTTTGTACCTTTATTGTCATCAATTCTGCCTTTCCTAAGCAGCAAGGTATCGCGATTATCATGGCCCTTGCCATTATGCTGAGTAGCTATTTTTTACTTGATGACTTAGTGACCTGGCGCACTAAAAAAGTGGAAACGGAATTAGTTGATGCCATGGACACCATGCATTCATCATTGCAAGCAGGTTTATCGCCAATACAAGCCATTTCAACAGCCGCCAATTTAGCCAAAGGGCCGTTAAAAACCGAATTAACCGAAGTCGTTACCCGTTTGTCGTCTGGCTACGATGCCAGTCAATCTGTGCATCGATTAGTCAGTCGTTACAACACCGAAGGAACCCGTTTATTTGCCCAAGCACTGGTTGCGAGACATCAAACCGGTAACGATTTCAGTGCAATGCTCCGTGCGGTAAGCCAATTAATGCGCCAACGAATTGAGCAGTACCAATATATTAATAGCCAAATGTCTGCCACGCGCTACGCGGCCATTTTTTGTGGCTTATTGCCTTATGCACTTATCCCGTTATTTATGTCGCAGGAACAACAATGGTTTAGCCCATTAATCGAGCATCCCAATGGTGCTAACTTTTTAAGCACAGCATTGTTTTTACAGATCATTGGGTTCTTTTGGTTACGCAAAGTATTAAAGGCCAATATATGAATATGTCACTGTATGCTGATGTCATCCTGGGGTTACTATTAATTGCAACGACTTGGTTATTTTATCTTTTTCATAACACACGAGTTGATGATAAAGACATTACTACCTTTAGTGAAATCGTGCCGTTAGAGCGGATATATCCCGCCAAGCTTATTCGTCAGGCGGGCTTGTCAGTACTGCGAAATCGCTTATTGTACTGGTCGATTAAAATCAGTTTAGTGTTTGTCATTATTATGATGCTGTTTGAGTTTATGTCCGAGGTCAGTTTGTGGATCAACGCAGCAATCACCATAAGTGCATTTTTAGGACTCGATATTTGGTTGTTATTGAAACGTCAGGTGAGAAAACAACGCATTAATCAATCGTTAGAGTTTTTTATTAGCCTACTCATCGTGTATTTAAAATCGGGTACGCCTTTAAGCCAGGCATTTAGATTGTCGGCAGAGTATGGGTTAACTAAAGATCATCCCTTAGCAGACGAATTATTACTGCTGTCATTAGAAATAGAATCTGGACGAGATCGTAAACGAGCATTTGAAGATCTTGCTAACCGAACAGGAGTGCAAAACTTAACCAAGCTTGCCGCGATTATTCATATTGGTCTGCAAATTGGTTCGCCATTGGTTAATTGTTTACAGTCGCAATTAAGTGCCATTCAGCAGCAACGCCAACAGATGGTGAATGCCAAAATTAACCGCAAATCATTAGAGCTATTATTGCCAATGCTTTTAGTGTGTTTTCCTATGTTTTTAGTTTTGGTCTTTTTTCCGGCAGCGATTCAATTCATCGACTTATTAACCGTATTAGGCGATTTAATATAAGGCAGACCAACATGAATCATTCAACGTTAACGACTCATCATCGCCAAGCTGGGTTTGTATTAACCATAGAACTCATTTTAATTACTACTATCTTAATTATAGGCAGTTTTGTCGGGCTCTCCGCGCTAAGAAACGCACTAGTAAAACAACACGTCGCCCAACAAGACCGAACCATCACAGTGTCAGACAGTAATGGTATTAAATTAGGTAAAATGCTCAGTTTAAACCAACATGAAACGCCGATTATTCCGTTTATTGATAATAGCGTTGCGCCATTAGCGCCCGATCCTGCTCATCAAGATTTTAGGGCTTTATTAGGTGTAAGAGATGACAGATTTACCTCAAGAGAGCCGGTGTATTACGACGCGCCAAATTGTACTGGTAACCCCTGCATTAAAGGCATAAGTGACGAAACATCTGACAGTGTCGGGGTGGATGGCATTAGTGGTACCGGTGCGGTGAGTTATTTTCAAGCGCTTCAAGGTGGGCCTAATTATGCTATTGGCCGCGCAAACAATACTGTGACTGGGCATTTATTTCGTTCAACACCGCAGCAATGTCCGGTGAATATAAGCCAAATTGAGTCACGCTACATATCACAAAAGGTGGTAGCAGGTATGCCATGCGAGTCATTTAGTGTAGAGCAAGCCGAAGCTGATGTGAGTTGCTTGGTGGGGGTAGAGTCGGGATCATCGATCATTAATATTGGCCCGCAAATTGATAATCCAGTGTGCGAGCAATGTCCTGCAGGTACTGAGCCGCAAGGGGACACGTTAGACAGAAATCGCTCAGCGATAGAACAGCTCATCAACACAGTATTTAGTACATTGTCGTTAACTGGTTTGGTCCCTAATGTCGATGTCACATTGGGTGAGGTATGTTGTCCTATCGGCACTCGTTTAGAGGAAAACAACGATCTTACCAGCTCCATCACTTACATTGCATTAGCGACCGCGTTCGAACTGCTCAACGTTAATTTAATCGATAACCCATTGGTTACAAGCTTACTTGCAAGCTTAGGGATTGAGCCAGGAACACTCAACTGTGTCGCAAACATTAATTTGCTCAGTGCTAAGCAAGTCGTTGACCCATTTAATGATAATCAAAACGTATTACAGCGTTTTATACCCCCCTTTAAAGTTAACTTGCCAAGTGTAAGTAACGAAGATAGCTGGATTGATGTTGCGCCAGATGGCGAAGGTGTTGACAGTGGATTATGAGGTAAAATTTATGCAGTACTTACATAAACAAACATTGCAAAAAATGTACATAGCGTCGTTATCTGTTATCGCGGCACATAATGAAGATCAATCAAATTTGTTACTCACTAAGTTAAAGGGCGATACCGACTCATTATTAACTTGCAAGTGTCAGCTATTGAAGGTGTCTGAACAATTTATGCTCGAGTTTTGCCAAGATGTATTAACTTGTTTATCGAAAGAGACAAAGTCGAGTCTCGTAAAGTATAAAATTGAACATCTCGATATTGCTGCTTTTTCAAATGGTGATAACCCAGCACAACTAGCCGACGAAGAGCTTGCGTTTATTCAGCAGCAATTTATTGAATAGGTTTTAATGACAAAGCTGACAACCAGTCAATCATATTGGTTAAAAGCGACAATAATGAACAACTCTGATTTAAAAAAGCACTAGGCCCTGTTTATCTTTAGCCACTCGTATGCCTCATGTCGTCAGGCTAAAGCTCATCAAATTACCTTTAGTATTGATCACTCAATAAACTATCAACGGCTATCGATAACAGCACACATGTGAGTTTCCCCTTCCGCTATATATCGGTAATTTACCCAAGATATCAATAGTCGACTTGATTAGTTTACTGCAGTTTAACAATTAACCAATCGCAAATTGCTAGTCATTTGCAAAATGCGAAAACAGCATTGCATTTTGCAAACCAGCCATAGGGTTAGAGCACGAGTAAACAATAGAAACAAAAAATAATCATTTAAAAACATGGGGTTATTTTTTTTCAAAGTTGGCACCGTATCTGCAATACCTTAATCGAGTTCAAAATAACTCTTAATTTAAACAACACTGAGGTGACATATGAAAAAACTACATATCACAATCGCAGCATTATTATCTTCTTCAGTAGCGATGAGCCCATCATTTGCAAGTGAAATACGTGGTGATGTTGATGTATCACTGGTTATAGGTGAAGGCTGTGCCGTAAACGGTACCTCAGATGCCGGTGCCGGTATTAATAAATTTGGCTCAGTCGACTTTGGTGAGCAAAGTAATTTAGACCTGTTTATTGATGCCGAGTCTGCTGGCTCAGCAGGAACAGGTAGTATCGAGCTGACGTGTAACACCAGCTTAGCCTATAGCGTAGCGCTTGATGATGGTTCAAACCCGCAGGCCGGCCAACGTCGTGTATCTCGCGGTGGTTTAGATTTTGTGAACTATGAGCTTTATCAAGATGCAGCCCGCTCTGTGCGTTGGGGGGAAGGTCCACAGTCACAAGCTTTAACCGGCACTGGCGCTGCGCAACCATTAACGATTTATGGTCGTGTTTTGGCAGGACAAACCACCCCAGCAGCGGGTAACTACTTAGATACAGTACGTATGACCATCTCGTGGTAATCAACCTGCAGGGCGTCATTCAATCTCATTCAATGGCGCCGCATGCCTCATCAAACGAGGATGAAACAATGATGACCAAGACATTAATCGCACTACTTGTTATGACCCCGCTAATAGTTGTTGCAGAACAAGCGCAAGATGTGAGTGAAATCAGCATCCAAATAGAACAAGGTTGTGTGCTAGACAACGGCAGCGGTGCCACGGCTTTTGGTGTGATTAATTTTGGTGAACTGAGTAGCTTAACTTATGGAGCACAAGCCACGTCAACACCCGGAAGTGGTTCTATTGGCTTTAGATGTTCCCCCAATTTAAGTTACCGAATTGAACTTGGTAATGGGTTAAACGGCACTGACAGCAGTAACCGTAAGTTAATCAACAACGTCACAGGTGAAATGGTGCCTTATCAATTATTTCAAGACCCTGGACGTTCGCAAGTATGGGACAACGCTAATGCGATAAGCGGGACTGCTAATGGTTTGTTTGAATGGCTGCCTATCTATGCGGCTATTACGCCACAAGCCGTGACTCCCTCTACCGGCAACTACCAAGACAGCGTAGAAGTTGTACTTATTTTTTAAGGAGAAACAACATGAAGCATTTAGTATTGCTTATATTAGCCAGCTTAATGGTCATAAACCCTTTTAATCTTAACGCTGCCGAATTATTGATTTCACCGGTAAATATTGATATTGCCCCAGGCGAAAAAGCCGCTTTACTGAAACTGCAAAATAACAGTAACACCACCATGAAGATTCAAGTTCGTGTGCGACATTGGGATACGCACAACCCCACTCAAGACAAACCTAAAGTGGTGGTCAGCCCATCATCCCTCAACATTTTACCGGGTAAACAGCAGGTGGTTCGTATCGTTAATACTGGCCCTGCAAGTGACATCAATAATGAACGCTTATATCGAGTATTTTTGGATGAAATTCCTGATATGCAAAACACATCAGAACAAGGCTTATTGCTGCAAGTGCGTTATGCCTTACCTTTGTTTATTGGTGGTCCAGACTTGTCAGTGGCACGCACAGATAATTTTGAGCAATTAACCAGCATCTGGAACCGTGCATTAAGCTATTCATACAATCACAAAACCAATCAGTTGGTCTTCAACAATCAAGCAAACGGGCACGCCAGGATCTCTAAAGTACGTTATAGCAACGACGGCAACACACAGAGCGTTGTATTTGGTGGCTTACTGGGATACGTACCTGCCAACACTCAGGCAGCGTTTGAAGTGTCACCCGTTGCGCTGACCTCTTCGTCGAAACTATTCGCAGAAATCAATGGTGTCGATGTGGAGATTAACCACGATGGGAGGTAACGATGAAAAAGCTAACCAACGTTATCTTAGTCGCAGCATGCACATACAGCAGTGCAGTCTCCGCTGAAACCTTATATTTGGATGTGTATCTTAATGGCGTCCAAGTTAACCAACTAATAGAATTTAACCGTATTCAAAATCATTTTTGGAGTAGCGAAGACGTATTGGGCACCTCATCATTAGCTGAGTATGCCAGTGGCTTAAGCGGTCGTGTTGATTACTGTAATTTACAAGCCGTCACTTGCGACTATAGCTACGAAACCCAACGTCTTTATCTTACCGCTGACATAGATTTGTTTCCTGCTCAGGTGATTAACAGCAAAAAAAGAACCTCTATCCCGATTACGCGCTCTAGTGGTGCGTTAATGAATTACGATATTTATTATCGTGATTACCAATCTGGCACAACCACAGTCGATTTATTGCAGCAGTGGCGCGCATTTGGCGATTGGGGAGTCGTTGAAACCACAGCTAATTATCGTAAACAACTGGGTGGCAGTCATAACAGCTTTGTTGACGAAGGAACGATCCGCTACGACAGTTTTTGGCAATACAATGACGAGGAAAATATGCGCTATTGGCGAGTCGGCGACATGATAAGTGCCGGTAACCCTTGGGCTCGTCAAGTCAGAATGGGTGGCATTAAGCTGTCTCGTCGTTTTGAGTTAGACCCGCAGTTTATCAGTTACCCTTATCCTGAATTCATTGGTAGTGCGGTATTGCCATCAGATATTGAAGTCTTTGTAAATAATTACAAAATGTACTCTGGGAATGTTGAGCCTGGCAACTATATTTTAGACAGTGAACCTACAGTTAATGGCTTTGCCAGCGCCAGTATTGTTACCACCGATATTTATGGTCAAGCAGTTAGCCGTGATTTGCAATTTTATGTTGCACCAGAGTTGCTTAAACAGGGCGTGTACGACTACGACCTTAACCTAGGAGTACTAAGACAAGGTTTTGGTCTTGATTCATTTGATTATGACTCAAACCTAACCGCTATTGCTGATGTTCGTTATGGATTAACCGACAGCATGTCGGTGTCATCGCATGCCGAACTGAGCAAAGATGTTTACAACTTAGGTTTTGGGACTGATTTTACACTAGGTAATCTAGGGGTATTTTCGTTTGCGGCTGCCCATGGCCAAGACAAAAATAGCAGCGGTTGGTTAGGGCTTGCTGGTTATCGTTTTCAGGCTAATAACTGGGGATTTTCTGCCCAACTCAAGCAACAGCAACAAGGTTACCGTGACACAGGGTCAACCCAATTTGTGTCGCAAATCGAGCGTGAAGTACAAGCCAATGCCGCATACTCATTTGATAATGGCGTTTCAGTGGGGATGGGGTATTTTGATATCACTAAGTTCGATGATGACGACCGTCGGCTGGTATCTGCTTTTTATAATCAATCAATCGATACAGCCTCTATTTCAGCCAGTGTTAACTGGGATCCCGATCGTGACGATGTGAGCGTTGGCTTGAATTTTTCGATGCCATTTGGCACTCGTTCCCGAGCTAGCGTAAGCCATGTGCGTGACAATAAAGGCGAAGACCGTACCGTAGCCTCAGCTTCATTTGCTCGCAATGGCAATCGTGGTTTTAGAGGTAACGTGAGTAATGTTGTCGGCACCAGTGACTTTTCAGCTAACGGCAGTTGGAGAGGTGACAAAGTTGAATTAACTGGCGGTTACTACAACCGTGGTGGTTCAAGTGGCCATTGGGGCCAGGCCTCGGGCTCATTAATTTGGTCTAAAAGTCGTTTCTTGTTAGGTAATCGGGTCGCCGATACGTTTGCCGTGGTATCAACGGGCGGTATTGCAGATGTGCCAGTATTAATTGAAAACCAGCAAGTCGGTGAGTCAGACGATGACGGCATGTTATTAGTTACCGGGCTTGCATCATATAACCCCGTCAATATCAGTATTAACACCAAATCATTACCACTAGACACCAACGTGGTGAACGATCAAATACAAGTGATGGCAGCAGAAAACCACGGTGTAGATGTTGATTTTGAACTGTATCAAACAAAAGCAGCCATTGTCATTGTAAACGATGAGCAAGGTCAGCCTATTCCGGTCGGTGCATTAGCGACCCTAAATGGTGAACAAAATGGTGAGTTTGTCGGTTGGGACGGTGAGTTGTATCTTGAAAAGCTACTGGATAACAATACCTTAACGCTTGTATGGGACGGTAAACAGTGCGTACTCGAGTTTACCTACAGCAAGCAAGAAGATGACATTCCTGTTATTGGCCCATTGGTATGTGCTACTGAGGATGCCAATGCACTGGTCATGATTAATGATCAACAAGGCCAACCTGTACCAGCAGGCGCCCTAGCCATCATTAATGATCAGCTTGAACCACAAGTTGTCGGTAAAAATGGTCAATTGTCATTATCATCGCTTACAACGCAAAACATCGTAACCCTTAACTGGGCTGATCAACAATGCTCCGCTGAATTTACTTACCGTAAAACAGATGAGCAAACACCCGTGATTGGTCCAATTATCTGTGAACCTAAACAATTTATTGCGACTGTGATTGTAAACGACAGCAAAGGTAACCCTATTCCTGCAGGTGCCAGCGCTATCATTAACAGTGATGAGCAACCACAGACTGTAGCGCATCACGGAGAAGTTTATCCGCAAGCGCTACAAGCGCAAAATCAGATGGTATTGCAGTGGGACAATAAACAATGCTCAGTTGAGTTTAGTTATAACCAAATCAATCATCAAAAAACCATCATTGGGCCTTTGGTATGCCAACAATCTGACAGCATGGTTAATATAACATCGCCAGAAGCCATACATACTCCTAAGTCTGAAGTAGTTAAAGTGATCAATACGGTTGCTATTGATGTTGAGCCAACTCATGTGATTGAGAAAACTCACCCAGATAAACAGACCCAAACCCTAGTAAATCCAGAGGCAGCAGTGAACACTCAAGCTTCTATGATTGAACAACATCAGGGCAGCATAGATCTGGAGTTCATTACAGTTACAGTGCAACAGGTTGCTTCACAGTTAGTATTATCTGCTCAAATACATGAAACAGCATCAACGACAAAAGAGGCGGTTAAGCAAACTTACACCGCAAACAACCCATGGAAAATCCTATCATCGAATGCTGATAGTCAATTTAATCCAATAAACAATGCGTTATTTACACAACACAAGGTAAGTGACGTTTACGTCTTAACGAATGACATAGCGCTTATGGGTGGCATCCCAAATGCCCCTAATTGGGACAGGGCGAGGTGGCTTGATTACACCAATATCGATCTTGTTCCTCATCATGCCTCGACACAACAGGCACCACCCCAACCATATTTATTATTTAAACAACGCGCAAATAACATTACACAGCAAAGTAAAGGAGAGACAGTATGAACATAATTAGCAAACTGTGTTGTACAGCAGTCATGGTGTTCACTTGCCAACAAGCTTACGCAGACTGTGTAGTGGGCGGTAACAGCAATCAAAACTTAGGCGCGTTTAGCTCTGCATCAATTTCTACAGGTATTATAGAAACCTCATTCAGTTCAGATTTTAGTTGCTCAGGCTTTGTTAACCTGCTGGACTTTAGCGAAATTGATGCCACATTAGTGGGGGCTGATTTTCAATTAACAGCTGCCAATGGTGATGCTGTGCCTTACACACTGTATACCGCGCCTGAGCGCTCAGATCCTTTCACCCTTAATGAAACGGTGAGTTTTGGATCATTTAATTTACTGGATTTATTGGGCCTGTTTGGCGATGACGGCACGATACCTATTTATCTGTCTACTGGTACGGCGAATGTCGGTGTAGGCACGTATAACGACACCATATCGATACTATGGCAATGGGATTATTGTTCTGGTATTGGCTTATTAGGGATCTGTTTAGGTCGCGACAATGGCAGTGCAACCGTGATGATTAATGTGCAACTTAGCGTTACCGAAAGTTGTAGCGTTCAAACATCAGATGTCTCGCTTGGTACGGTGTCTTACCTGGGCAGTGCTCACAGCGCCATATTGCCATTAGATATCAATTGCACTAAGCAGCTGAGTTATCAATATTATGTTGATGGTGGCGATAACTTTAATGCCGGCCAAAGGAATATGGCATTTAACAGCGAGACCATCGCCTATAAAATTACCACGACCGACGGCAACACCCTAATAGGACCAGATTTGTCGGCCAGTGTGGCAGGTATTGGTGTGGGTAATAACCAGGCGTTTCAATTTTTGGTTGAAACATTGGTCGAAGATAGGTTTCCACTCCCTGGTGTTTATCGAGATCG
>BCQK01000004.1_pt1 | contig 24812 bp, 23 predicted proteins | sample 1008131 | NCBI WGS metagenome assembly BCQK01 (sample SAMD00035458, study PRJDB4067) | museum specimen metagenome | isolation source: Liagora japonica specimen isolated from | place: Japan
GGTGCCGTTTTTTCGGTCATTGCCAAAGTTGAATGACCATCCGCTACCGGCACAGATCTCAAATGAGGTAAATCGTTTGATGGATTTAAATCGAGGAAATCCCGGAGTTTGTCCTTTTTTAACCCGGTTAAAAAAGATTTAAAAGTAATGTCCAGTCGCTTAAGCGTCATTCGACTCAGGTAAACCGGTAAGGCTTTGTATTCAGGAATATCGGCACGAATTTGAGTTAACGAGGCTTGTTGCTGATTATAGCTTAAGCTCTTGCCCGTTTTCTGGTAGCAGTCGATGCGCTCTTGAAGCGCACCCAGTACATAGCAGATCAAAAAGGCGCTTAACCTCCACCAGGCTGCGCATTCCTCTTCCATGCGCAGCCTGGTGGAGGTAGTTTATTGATTACAGCATCATTGGCTTATCATATGAAAGCGCATTCTCGCCATGCTCCTTCTTAATTAGCCAAGAAGTGTATTTTTTTGCTCCAAAGCAATCATCTCCAACACGATTTTCTTTCCAAAACTCCATTATGCAATGGTTTTTGTGCTCGCACCCAGCGCAATCACTATTTCCATTTCTCATATACTGCTTTCTCAGGTAATCCCTTCTTGATGGAGAGGAAAGAATATCGCTAAAGCTATCGGTAAAAATATTTCCGAAAGGCTTCATGTACTCTAAATAACCATTTCTGTAATCAGGAAGAACAAAGTCGCCTTCAGGCAAAAGAAACATTGTTTGGCCAGCTATATTTGCTGATGCAGATGTCTTTTGTCGACTTAAAATGTAACTCATTTGCCCTATATAAGGCACTTTTTCGCCGTTCTTCTTTTTTTCATACCAATAATCTGTTAGCTCAATCATAAAGTCAGAGTATCCGCTCATTGGAGGAGCGTATTTTTCGTATTTATCACCTTCATTGTTTTCATTGAGCATAAATGGAAGAAACGAGATCTCATCGACACCAAGGTCGCAAAGGTAATCCAGTATTGCTTTAGGACCATCTTCCATTAGCTTATTGTTAACCACACTGATTGTTGACACAGAGAGCCCTAAATCGATTGCCTGCCTTACCCTCTTATCCCATAGCTTAACGTAGCTCTTGCCTCTCATTAGCCCGTCAAAAGATGTTTGGAAGTGTCCTCGGCCCCATGTTTTAAAGATGTCAAACCAGCTGTCATTTATCTTAATCAATGAGGTTAGAACTTCATGTCGAACATAATAGCCTTTTGACTCAGGGAATACTTTTTCTATTCTCTTGAATGCATCAATCATGTAGTCGACTCCCATCTCAGTAGGCTCTCCACCATACCAATAAAAAACAATGACCTTTCTTTTTATGTCATCTTTTTTATTGTAGTAATCAGCCACTTTTAAACAGGCCACTTCAAGCTGATCAACAGTCATTATCGGACTGTTTCTTCTTTGATCGGTTGTAAGGTAGCAGTGAGGGCAGTTTAACGAACACCGTAGAGATGGCATCATAGTAAACACAAAATAACCTTGCTCAATGCTGTTTTGCTTAATTATATCAAAATCTTTTGGTATGGCCTTGTAATCAGGCTGAGCAGGAAGATCCGCGTCTGATAGTGGCGTAGGCTTTTTATGAAAGTGAACAATTTGATTCAATTTGATACCTATTTGTCATAATGAGTTATCTGATTTCTATCTGTTTTTGAAAGGGTGTCTGACATGGAGTTTTCCATTTTTGCAATATTCTTAAGAGATAATAATCTCAGGAAAATTCGGGCAAAATAAGTAAAGTGAGCAAGGGCGCCCTTAAAAAAGCCTATTCTAGCCTTTTTTTGACTAATTAAATAATCTAAATCTTCCTGGGAGTATTTTTTTTCCATAATTAACATCCAGACCAGATTTTCTTTCCTGCTTCCTCTTTAAAAATCACTTTTTTAGGTTTGATACCATTGCTTTCAACAAGATTTCTAATGTGTTTTATGAAGCCCTTGAATCCAGGGCACTCGCCTTTACCATTCCAATACTGGTGAAGTATTCCACACGCTGACTGACAAGATTGCAGTTCATCGCAGCCGATGCAGTATGGCTTTGGAAGAACAGCCTTAACTCGCTCTCTTCGATACTGAGAAGAGCTTATTACATCAATAATGCTTGTCTCAAATATGTTTCCAAGTGATGTCATATCAACTTCACCACCAGCCTCTATGCATGTCACTGTTTCACCATTCCAGTCGATATCAAGTGACCCTGGTATGATTGGGCAAACGATGTCATCAATCGGTTTTTTTTCATAGATTGATTCAATCATTGATTCGGCAGGATTAACATAGAGGTCAACATCAACCTCCCTTTTTTCAAGATACCAGTTAGTGGCTTCTATCATGAAGTTTGATGTATTTGCAAAGCTAGGGAAAACACTATCGATGTAAACAAGGCCATCGCCTGATGGAATAAAGAAGCCTAGGTGAACCTTTTTCAAGCCAATACTATAAAAATAATCCAGTAGATTTCTTGCTCCAAAATTAATAGCTTGGCTGGTAACAGCGGAGGTTACATTAACCTCTCTTCCCATTGACTGTAGCTTTTTAATGTTTTTTATCCATCTTTCTTCCAAGTTAGGCAAAGCAACGCCTTCAGAAGAAATAAATCTTGTTTCAACTTCATACGATGTTGAAATCTCATCAAACATATCACAGATTTCAGTACATTTAGGCGTAAGTAAGTTTGTCACTATTGATAACTTAACATACTGTGAAATACCGGAAATAATCTCTTTTACTTTTGGCATAGCTGATTTGTAGAAATCAAGGCCAAGCATGGTTGGCTCACCACCAATAATATGGATGTCAGCCATTGAGTATTCCTGCTTTCCATTTAAATCATGGTCCAAGAATGCTTTGATTTTCTGAAAAGTGTCAATAAGCTGATCTTCAGACATGTACTTTGATTCCACTTTTTTATCAGTGCTTATGTAGCAATGAGTACACCTTAAATTGCAGTCTCGAGTGACGTTTATTTGAAACAAAAAGCTTCTATTCTTCATTTTTATAGTTTTCCCACAATTTAGTAAGGTTGGCAGCAGCTTCTTTGTCTGCAATCAGCGATGTGGCACAAACAGCAGAAACAATATCGATAATCCGCTCTTTTTGACTAAGACGAATTAAATTATGTGTTTCAGCCAAAGCTCCGCCAATCAATAATGCCTTTATATCATTAGTAGTATCTTTTGAACAACCTGTCATCGATGTTAATATGACATTTTTAGAATTAATTAATAGAAATGGCTTGCTGAGTTTTGTTAAGTTATTTCCTTTAAAGATAATTCTATTAATCATGAATATTGGCCTGTCCCATAAAGCATCTCTTGAAACGGGTGTGCTGCAGCCGATAACAAATGATTTTTTGCCACCAATAATAACTGCTTGTGATGGATGAATGCTAAAATCACTAGCAATAAATGTCATTTGGCGACCAGAGGTGACTTCCAGTCTATTAATTTCATTACAAAGGGCCTCTATGGCTCCTTCGCTGCTAGTGTCGTCTATTTCAACACCGGTTAGATTTGATATGAGATTGCATACACCGGGGGTTATGCAATGAATTCTCTTTTTACATAGGTCCTTAATTAACGAAAACTGACCATCTGCACTATCGAACCCTACGCATGAAATAAGCACTCTTTTGTTTTGCCTGTTTAGTGAAACTGCTGCTATTAGGTTGAGTAAAATATCTTCACCAATGATTGATACATCAACACTAACCTCACTATACCGGTCACATATAAATGACATTACAACTGTCTTTGCTTTATCAAAAGGCCCGCTACGCCCTTTGCCCATTATGACTCTGTGGCAATAATCAACCTTGATTGCTGTTTTGTATTTTCCAAGGGAGAATTTAACATTATTGTTCTTTAGCATTATTTCTTTTTCTCTATACGAACTATCCAGTCTGTTACTTCAGATAGATTTCGTTTTGAGAGTAATTCATCGATTTTCTTAAATGTATTTTTCCAAGCAAAGCATAGTGATGACTTACCGTACCAACCAAGCCCTTCTTCCATTGACTTTAACATGCACCCGCCACGGCACGATTTTAGATATGGGCACTTTATGCACGTTTCATCAAGCATGTCTGGTCGACGAGATATAATGTCAAACAACTCTATATCCCAAACGTCATCTAGCGCATTTCCAATTTTACCAAATCCTGCATCAGCTAGATCTTGGCAAATGTAAACATCACCATTTGGCTCAAGGCTTGCGCTTTTACTCGTGCAATCGGCCTGAAATGAGCAGAAGTCCATGTTGACGCCACTAAAAGTGCCGTAAAGCTCTGTCATTCTCTTTTTTAGAAGAGAATGCATTGGTTCGAGTATTATAGGCATCTTCATGAACCACGCTTCTAGGGAGCCTGTCATGGCATCAGAGAGCAATTCAGGTGAAACCGGGTTAATGCTGCAGCCGCCCTGAAAAACAGGTCTTATTGTGATGTTTCTGCCAGAATAAGCAGACTTCTTAATTTGATTAACGGTATTGTGTATACTCAGCGAGTCCATGGTGAATATACCGGCAGTGCTTTTTGCACTTACTGATTGCCTAATGTGATTTTCGCTTTTAAGGAAAAATACTTTATATTTACTAGGGCTTTTTTTAATAGTTCTTTGCTCAGTAAAGTCATCAATTGAGGTCCCAACTCTTCCACTAAAAAGAGAGAATAGTTCATCTATTTTTTTTCCAGACCCAAGAAGATTGCTTTGAGCACCATCAAGCACATGAATACCCTTAGTTCCAAAGAATTCTCTTGCATAAAGGACTATATCAGTAAGCTCATCGATCGGCATGAGAAGTATTTCGCCGCCGACATACTCTATTGTCAGATAGTTAAATGAAATCTTGTTTAACTCCCAGAATTTGCTTAAAGAATCGAGTGAGCGTTTGAAATCACCCAGTGTCATTCTTGAGTCAGGACTTTCTTGCCATGATGAGCAATACGAGCAGTCTGCATTACAAGCCTTTGTTAGTCTAACGTGAAGTGTGAAAGGTGAGGCACTGGTGAGATTATCTTGCTTGCAAGATGTAGTCATCTAAAGTATTCCCATAGTTGTTTTGACCCAGCACACTCCCCACTACCATCATAAAGTGATGCATGCGCAGGACCGCCTTTGCAATTTTTAAAATACTGGCATGAATAACAAGGAAGAACCCTTCTCTTCTCATGTTTAATTCGATTCTTAAGAATTGACCCGTTAATCATATCTTCAAGTGAAGTTCTCTCAATGTTGCCAAGGTATGTTTTAGGCATGTCTGAAAAAAGAGGATTTGATGTTATTGTTCCATCTGGATTAATTGTAATAAACTTGTCTTCCATCTGCACATTGAATGACATGTTTTTGTCGCCATTTTTTTCGCTTCTTTTTGATATGGTTGATTCAAATCCAAGCGATTTAAGTTTATCACCGTAATCATGATAAAGAGATTTAATATATTGCGAGAAATCCATATATGATGCTGTCGATTTGACAACAGGGTATCCGAACTCATTAAATACCTGGTTGTGATTAAACTCATCGAAATCAAGAGAGATGTCAAATTCCCACTTAGTATGACCCGTTTTTTCAATTAGTGCGAATAGCAATGATGGACCGCACTTGATTGTTTCTATATTAAGCTCAACATTTACAACGAAAGAAATATTGTTTTCTTTGGCCTTCTGCATGCCTCGCTCAAATTTAGAAAGAAATTTATCTCTTGAACCATTCAGGGTGAACTTGTTATCGAAAGCAAATGTGGTCTCTATAATTGAGCCGAAATGTTTGTGGCAAATATCAATAAACCATGACGGCAGAGAGAGGAAGTTTGATACAGCCGTCATCTTTGCTTCAGGCCTAATCCGAACTACTGCATCAATATATTTCATTAGTTGGCGTTCACCAATCAGAGTAACCTCTCCCCCCTCAAAGATAACGGTAACTTTCTTTCCGTCAAGATGACTTGATGACAGTAGTTTCTCAAAAAGGTTAACTGGCAACACAAATGCTGTCTTTCTGCTTACCTCTGTTAGGTAGCATCTTGGACAGTTCACATTGCATTGCTTTGTTACGTTGATAAATAAAACAATCTCTTGTGAGCTATCCATTTCCGACTCCGAATAAATCTACTTGGCAATATTTATCATTGACTCTGTAACTGCCTTGTATATTGTGTGAGCAAAGATTTCAAATTTATCTTCACCACCAGCAATGCTATACATATGAGATTTAAGGATATCTTTGACAGAATCCATTTGCTCAATAGACATTTTGCTGGTGTATTTTTCAGATGTATATTGATCATCTGAAATTGTTGATGGAACGAATCCAAAAACACTGGCAATTAGGTATTGAAAGTACCCGGCAACAGGATATATCTGAATGTCACAGTTTGGTTGTGATAACAACGCCGTTGCATAGTCACAAAGAACCTTTGCGTAATCAGAAAGGCTCTGGTCGTTAATTTCTACAGGAGGAAGTATTGATAAATCTATACCGCAATTCATAGCAAGAATAACGGTGTCATTTGGAGACAGCTTTGATTCAAACTCAACCTCAAGAATTACATCAACACCTGTGGACACGTAAGCGATAACGGTATCCAAGACATCAAAACTAATCGATGAAAATCCGCTTTCATTTTTTTCTTCTGGTGTCGCAATAATTCCTATTTTAGTAATATTTTTTACAATATCACTTGATAGCTTATCTACAACAATACCAAATCTTTCAAATGGAGATTCATTGTTTTCTTCTAGCAGTTCAGAAATTTTCATGCGTTTACCTTAAAAAATATGTGCTTTAATTGCACTAAAAAGTTTATATCCACCAGAGCACTCACCAGATATATCCATCTTATCCGACGCAAGACAACCTGAGCTGCATATTGGCTTGAATTCACAACTCATGCAATCAAGCTGCCTAATCTTTCTTGAAATTCGAATGTCGCTGAATTGAATCTTAATAACACCATCACCAACAGACTTGTTGTCTATTTCAGAGGTAAGCGCAGTGCACCCTTTTTTATATCCGCTAGAGTCAATTGTATGAAATTTAGTATCGCAGGCTCCAGAAAGGCACCCTGACCCGCCAGTCTCACCTTTTTTTAGTTTATTCACTGACTCAATTAATCCATCAAGAGGGGATATGTTTATTGGTTGTTTTCCATTTCTCGACTTTTCTGAGTATATTTTATACGCATGATAAAGTCTAGTCATTGACTGCGAGTATTCTAAGTTTGTAATACCAATACGATCCCAGCTATCCCTTGCGTACCCTGTCTTTGTTAGCCTCTCTATGTGCACTCTTTGTATGCCTTTTGACTCTAGCATACTGAATAAATCAAAAGGATTTTTAAATTTATCATAAAATATTTTTGTACCGGTGATAATAAGATATGGATTTATTTTTTCATCAATTAATAGCTTAATATTTTTCCAAAATTTATCCTCGTAATCGGCATTACTTTCCGGCTGCCCTTTTTTTACAAGCCTAATTTCTGGATCCCAAGAAACACCGATATCAGATTCAAAATACTTAACAAATATATTTCGCCAGCTATCATTGTAGTTCATTAGATTGGTCTGGATTCCATGTGAGACAACATAATCACGGCTAGCATGATTTACCTTTTCAATGGCGCTAGTAAACCATTTTGCACCCAATGCGGTAGGCTCGCCACCATGCCACTGGAACAATATCTTATCGCCTGGTTTGCAAAACTTAATCAAGTGCTCGTTGATATTATCGAAATCAATCGGCATCATTTTTTTTGGATTTGATGGAATAAAGCAGTGCTCACAATGAAGGTTACAACCTTCATATATTCGCAAGTAAATCAAATGGTCAAAGGCATCTGTTGAAACACTTTTGGGATCATTCTTGTCTTTTATCATCACAGTTCTTCTTAATTTTTTATTTCGTATGTTTGATATATTGGCTTGCCCAAAGGAAGGCAGTAGCTCTTAAGCAAAGCTAAGTTATTTTCATCTAGACAAGTATCTTTGATGTGATTTAAAAAAGTCTTATAGCCAGAACACTCAAACTGATTTGAGTTTAACAAAGGCTTATTTGGAGTTACAGGGCAGCCCGATTTGCACCAAGATCGGTATTCACATGACACGCAATGACTTTCTTTGTGAGTAATGTTTTGAACTCTAATCCAGTTTCTTCTTTGGTCAGAAAGAATAAAACCACTGGCACCATCAGAAACATTACTGAAAGGCGCTTCATGTTTTGCTCTGTCTGGACATGAGTTAGTTGACCCATCAGGCTCGATGACTAAAAACTCGCGCTGACACGATCCGCCCCATCTATCACCCGGTAGACCGTAAATAACACCCAATATTCCTGCTGATATTGCCTTAGAATACGGCGCTGAATAACCCGCTTTCAGGCGCTCAAGAACAGCATCAAAAACATCTATTAAAAATCGACTATGCTGAGCATTTGTGGGCCAATCCATAGTGCCAGACCCCATCTTACTGTATCGCTCGATATTAAATTCAGCAAAATCATTTTCGGCAAACCAGTTTAATATTGCAGCGCCCTTATCAATTTCATTTTTTGTTGGAACCATACCTGGAATAACATGAAGACCATCAGCTCTTGCTATCCTAACTTTCTTAAGAAATATATCGAGATAAGCATCTGCGCTTGATTTAATTTTGCGCTGACTGAAATCAATGCTTGAACCTATGCATCCTCCATATCTCTGCTCAATCAAATCTTTCCATTTCGACTTGTATGGAAGAAGAGATGTTTGAATTGACTCAGTAAAGTATCCTTTGCCAATAATGCGCTCTAGCGTTTCACCAGCGCCTTTATACCATTCAGGGCTTATCATCATAGGTTCGCCACCATGCCATACAACATGGATTGATTTATGACCTTCTTTTTTTGCAAGTTCAATCAGCATAATTGCTGTTTGCTCAAGAGTTTCTTGAGACATTATGTCTTTATTGGCACGAGTTTCTTCTGGTAGATAGCAGTGCTCGCAGCCTATATGGCAAAAATTTGTTGCTTTTAAATATGCTGTTAATCCCATTGTGCCTACTTAATTAAATTACTACTTAAAAGAGAAACATGCTTCTTTGCCATCTGGACATCATCAGTGTATCTAGCCAACATAGCGTCTGCCTCTCCATTCATAATGCTTTCTTTAATTCTATCGAAAACCATAATCCATGACTCACAGTAATAGAACTTACCTCCAAGGCCTCGCTCAAAAAGCTCTGCATCTCTCATGCATCCACCCTGACACTGTTTAAAGTGACGGCACTCAATACAGCTTTTAGGTAAGTCAAACTGCCTTCTTTTCATTAAGTTTGCTGCTTTGGTAGACATCATCTCTTTTGAGAAGGTTTCTACTGATTTTTCTTTTTTAACTATGTTTACAATTGAAAGCTTGTTGTCGTATGGAAGAGTTCCCGTTTTCACATTTCCAAACCGGTAAAGGTCTTTTTTAAGATCTGCAAATTCACCACAGTTATAAACATCACCATTTGGCTCAATTCCAATAAACTGACCACCACAACTTCTTGTCCACGGGCACTGTTCTGTGTTGAGACCAATGCATTTTTGTAGCATTTGATCTAGAGGCGTAATTGAAAAGTTTGGCATTTCAGATATCCATCTGTCATACATTTCAATTAACATATTTCCGTAATCATGAGGCGTGATAGATACACCTTCATCAGAGTCTCTTCCTGCTGGATAGCGGTAGTTAAATCGAATATTAAACGACTTGTCTTTCATTGACTGAGATAGCTCATACATCTTTACAGCGTACTTAGCAGTGTTTGATGTGTATGTCCCAATAACCATTGGGAACACTCCGTCATCGGTCACTTCTTTAATTTTTTTATAAAAAGCACGAGAGTATTTTTCGCTACTGCCTTTAATTGTTCTGTTTTGCTCATCAGGATCAAAGCTAGTTGATACTCTCCCTTCAAAGATGTCATGAAAAATAGATTTCCATCTTTTTGTTGAGTAAAGAAGTAAGTTAGTTTGCATTGAAAACTTAATGGTAGGCATTTTACTTCTTGCATAGTCATATGCTTCAACATAAAAGTCAGGCCCCATGAGCATTGGCTCACCACCATGCCATATGATTACAGCTTCTGAAGCTAGTGATGGCATAATCCTATCAAATATAATCTTAAAATCATCTATTTCCCAGGAATTCTCGTCATCTGGAGGTGCAGAGCAGTAGCTACAATCAGCATTACACTCTTTTGTTGGTTTTGCGATCACAGTGTAAATCATATTAGCTCCATTAAATAATTTTAAATGATAAATCAAATAAAAATATATTTCATTAAATAAATAAAGAAAGGAGCATAATGCTCCTTTCTTTTATATTTGACTCTTAATATTACTGAGTTTTTTGTTGGTTCTTCGTCATTCTGTCATCAGCCTTTCTCTCTCTAATTCTTTCCTTTAACGAACTACTTAAACCTGATGCGATTGAACCTGTAGTTTGTTTGAGACCTGATGCAGCTTGCTCACCTACCTGACCCGCTTCATTTTCACCAAATGAACGACCAACACCAGATGCAAACCAATCAAGGATCTGCTCTGGAAGCTTATGCATTACCGTGATCATCAACTTACAAATACTAAAGCTAACCATGGTGTACAGCAAAATGACTGCGGCGAAATCGAAGATACTGCCATAAAGTACGTGCTCTGCAGCTCTAAAGAAGAAGTCGTTCATAATCTGGAAAACGATATTTGCAAGATGTATGGATGCCACTAAGCCAATTACCATTAAACTTGGTTTCAATACTGACATAGAAAGAAGCTGCATAGCACGTTCGAGCCTCGTTACCATAATACCTTCCCCTTCGGGTGCTACAGCCTGGATTACAGCTAGGGGTATGGCTACAGGAGCTTCTACAACCGTAATTAAATAACCAGCAATCATTGTTATCCATGTAATGACTGGCAGAAACGGAATAAGATAAGCAAGCACAAATCCCGTTGTTGATAACATCATAATAATTGAAATAATAGTTAGTGCCAACCACTTCAGTGTACCCATAAATGTTCCGGCTATTATCTTACCTGCACCGAAAGTAAAAAAGCCGGCTGCCTCACCAACAATGCTGCTATTAAAAGATGATGTTGACTCAATAGCTGCATATGCTGCACCATTAAGGACCCAGAAAACACCAGCATATGTATTTAGACTGTGCCCAATTGAAGATACTGTTTGAAAAGGACTCACATTTGCATTTGTAGAACCCACTGGATTGTTATCAGAACTTGAACTAGCAAGTAGATTTAGCATCCATTTTGCAAGTCTAGTAGATAATCTTTCAACACTATCCATGCCAATATTACAGGATTCATCTGGTCCACATTTATCAATGGCTTCATCAAGTGGACTTAATGATGCAACAGATGTTCCGCTTGCTTTTAAATTATTGATGCCTTTAGACGCCATATAATCGACAAGCGATAGACTTTGGTGCATTAGCTCACGGTACTCTTGGCAGTCATCAGAATTTACATTTGAACACACAGAAGGATCTTTAAATGATATTCCTGCATGTGTTGACTTGACAATAGTTGGACTAAGACTGCTAAACTCACCTAATTCGTAATACCATAATCCACCACCAAACCAGCCACCAGCTTTCACTTCATCATTGAATTTTGACTGAAAGCTATCTGATGAAATTACTCCTTGATGAATTAATCCTGCAGTATTAGTTGCGTAGCTGTTGGCAACTGTCGTGAATGTGTCTGACAACATATCCATGATTGTTATCAGGTCAGACTTTTCTGTTTCAATTGGATTTTCTTTTTCTAACTGTATAGCAAAATATGTTTTTGATACATCTATGGTGCTAGACATAGTAGCTGCAATTTTTGCCATTTCAACTATTTGCTTACCCATTAAGTCGCGGGCAACATCCATTCCTCCACGTACAGCTTTTGTTTTATAGCTTTCAGCTGTTTCGGCGTTAATTCCACTATCGGTGTATCTTGTCTCTACATAACCAGATATTGAGCCGCATGAGCCATCTGGTCCAAATTTAATATTCCTGAATTCTTTGTTTGACATGTAACCTGAAAGCGGATCCATATCCGTAGGTGACATGCTATATCCACCATTTTTAGTCGCATTGGCAAATATATTGTGTGTAGAATATGCTCCAAAAAATGCTGATGGATCACCAATTTCAACCGTTGCAAGAGTTCGTTGAGGTGCCCTTGCATTAATCCCCATTTGATTAACTTTTACATCAGCACATACGAGCATTTTTAGAATATCTACGCTTGGCGTAAATCCGACGCTTTCTAATGGAGGAGACAAGGTAGGATCATATCCAGTTATGTCGTCAATCAGGTTTTTATACAGAACGCTACCAGCATTTGAACCAATCAAAATGAGCCATATAATAAATAATTGCGATATTGACATAACCCCTTTTCCGATACCATCAGCAGGCATAATTAATCCAAATCCACTAGCCGTTCTGATAGGTAGCCAAATTGAGCTCCAGCTTTTACCCAGAACTTCACCTGAGCTTGCAGTATTAATTGCGCCACCAATAACAGAATAGAAAAGGATTATTACGCCCAATATTAATGCTGGAACGTTGGTGAACCCGATAGCTTTACTTAGCCATGATACATCACTCAATTGATAGTTGCTGCCTTCACCCCATGGGGTGAAGATAAAGCCGCCAAACACCTTGTTAAAGTAGTAGTGTGCATACTCGCCTTGCCTTGGCGTGTCGCCTACATTGATTGGCATGCTAAAGATATCATTCAGACTACTTTCCATTTGAGCGCTTGTAGCCGCATCTTCAGCAAATGCAGGCGCAGCCACAATAGAAAGCGCGGAAAGTAGAAACACAGGAGCGATAACTTTCAGCAAAAAATGCTTTATTTTAATTATCATGGACATACATCTGCCTTATTGTTTTTTATTATTATATTTTATTTTATCACACTAAATCACATATAATTAATGTTTCTTTGGCGGCAATAAAAAGAAATCCATCGGTTTTAGTGATAAATGATTCATGAATTCCTTGAATGAGAACGATAAATATACGTCACAATCACCGTCATAATTCCACTTTTCAAGCACTCTTTTGAATTTCCAACCGATGTAGCTGTATGAGATAACAAGAGACATAGAGAAAGCCAATGCGCTTAATAAAAATAGCGTTTCGACAAGACCTCTTGGTTCTAAAAGCATTGATATCAAGTACATACTAATTATTATGAATAGATAGAATGAGATACAAAGGTTGACCCCTCTTGACTCAAATTCTTCTTTGGATGTCCCTGGTGCAACATTTGGTCCATCTACTTTCTTCACTTTTCTTTCCATAGCACTTTTGACTTGCTTGATGTAATTACTTCTAAATTTAATTTGCGATTTAACCAAGTCTACAAAAAATCCTATTATCATTTTATTTCCCTTTCAGTTAATTAAATGCACATAGCACTAACGCCGATAAATGAACCGACAAAACACGAGAATTTCAGAATGTTCATACAGATCATTCCTCCGAACATGTGACCTAATGATTTTGAAAAAGGGCTTGAGCCACTAGACTGGCTCTCACCAACATCCTTAAGCATAAACACGCCTTTTAAAAATGCTCCAAGACCTATGACATATAAAATACCTAAAAGCGTCCTTGATGTATGCTCAGGAATATACTTCCCTAAAAATGATTGAGATACATCTTCTAGCTGATCTGTTATCCCGCTAGAAGACAATATGGACCCAGCACCAGACATCGATTCCCCTGTTGCCGTCACCATGAATGTAGTATAAACATAAGCAGATGATAGTAGAAGACAACCGGTTATTAATTTTGCTACACACTGTCTGAATGGGTATTTTTGTGGTTCTGTTGGAGAATGTCGCATCCCATAAAGGGATGCTAGTATTAGATACACGCCAAGGACATAAAAAAGAGAGACAAGAAAACTTCCAATTTCATTGAAATCTGCTGTCGATAATGATGTTTCATCAGCATAAGCAGGGAATGACGTAGTAATTACCAAGATCAATAGTGTAATTATTTTCATTTGATAGGCTCTATTTCAACAGATAAAAGACTAGCCAAGATCACTTCCTGTCTTAACTGCTGCTTATACTGCTCAAGTTCAATGTGAGCAATAAAAGAATTAATCACCAACATTTTTCTTTGTATCATCGTTGGCGTTACTTTGTTTTTCGTTTCAGGATTTACGTTCTGAACATCCGCTATCCATGTTGCATCGAGAAATCTTTCCTCGTTAAATTTGTTTAAAGTATCAAGTGGAGAAGGAACTGCAGATGAATCTGTTTCTGATGTGGATGATCTCAATGCTTTAATTTCATTTAAAGAGGTATTAACAACACTTCTTAGTGCCTCAATTCTCATTTCCTTAACACGAAGTTCATTTTGAGCATGGCTGCCGTCCTCAAGTTTTGATGACTGCTTAAATGTTGCTGTAGGACCAGAAATCAAGTCAATAAAAACCTCAGCAGATTTTTGGTCAAACTCTCCAATGGAGTCACCACCAATCGAGCCAGACAAAATGCCTGACTTAGTGCAATTCGATGTTTTTAATGGGTTTTCATCATCAAATTCACCATCTTGTAGCGTTGCACAGTCGTCAATGATTTTTTTTGCTGCATTGCTGGCATCTATTTTCACATCATTATAAGACTTTCCATAATTATTATGCTTCTCTTCTGACTTACTAGTATCATTAATAACCTGATCAACAGAATTACAGCTTACCTGCCCTAATAAAACCTGTCCGGTTACTGTTTCACATGCATCATCATCAGGCTCAGACTGTTCCATTATCTCTAAGTTCTGAATTTCTTGTTTGGCGTTACCGGTTCTTATGATCATGTTGGCCATGGCGTTATTGCTATTATCCAGTCCCATAGCCTGCATAAGCGAGTCAGCCTCCATCTCCATCATCTTCATGGCTTTTTCTTCAGACCATTGATAGATTGAATCCATATTCCCCATCATGTTTTCCACGAGGTTTGCATAATCCGTAACAGGAATAAGGGCATGACTTGAAAAAGGTAAAAATGCAGATAAAAATATCGCAATGGATGTTTTTTTGATATTAGAAATATTCATTATTATTATTTTCCATTTGAATTATCGAGACTTGGAGAGTTAGATCTACCTCTGGATAACACATAGCCAGTGGCCTGATATCCATAGCGAGAAACTGCATGATTAATAAGTTTTGAAGTCGAGGTATCGAGATGTTTTTCAGATTCATCACTAGGGAATAGGCTTATACCACGGTCACTTTTTGGAATATATGGGGATGGAGGATGGAATTTATTATCGCGCATTATCATATCCAACTTTTTTTATTATTATTATCTGTTGATTTTAATCTCTAGACTATTAAAATGTCAAGGAGGATACTTTCTGATTTTAATCAGAGAATAAAATAAAAACAATAAATATTGTCACAAAAAGGGCTATTTAATGAGCAGTGCAAGTCAATCAAATCTGTTTTCCCCAAGCTTTCAAAATGCTTTTTGGCAAGGACTTGATCCTGACATGAGGTTGTTCCTTGATGTACAGGAAGCAAAAGAAACATGGACTCATAAGTTTGAAGATATTCCTGAGTTATTTAATAAGATATCAGGCGCTCTTCCAAGATTTATCTCTTACCCACTAAAAACTGAAACAAAACCCATTATCCGCGATCTCATTCCATTGCTAGCAAGCATGCCTTTAAGACAGTGCGTTTCTGCCATAGCTTGGCTTGACAACAATATTGAAAATGAAGGCGAAGCAGGATGGGGGTTAATTACATTTATTGAAGCGTCTGAGATTTATAATGAGTCACCTAATGATGAGCACTATCTTTATGCAAAAATTATTCATGAGCGAGTTACTGTCATGCTTAGATCAAACATAGCTAGCTTGCTGTTTTGCAACATTAAGCCTTATGGAGAAATATAATGAAATCAAATAAACGAATTCTCAGCATTCTGTCCATTGTCATGTCTTTATCATCACTGACAAGCCAAAACTCATTTGCCGCAGACTCTGTTGCAGAAGTTAGATTGAGTAGAGGTTGCGCCGGTGATTTTAAAAAGAAAGTGGATAATTATTTTGTTGTTGCCATTCCTGGTGTATGTAATCAGCTAGATATTACTAATAAAGGTGAAGAGAGCCCGTATATGTGGGTTAACCCTGATGCAAGTTGCGATCTAGGACTCTCTATGCCTGGTTTACCAAATATTGGATTCGGTCTTGATGGCTTTGATTCATGTAAGATACTTAAGGCTGTGACAGGAGACATGGTTAAGCAAGTTAATAGCGAAATGAAAGATGCTGTTAGTGAAGCCATACAAGAAATAACCGATGGAAAAACAGAATTTAGTCTCGATTTGACTGATGTTGCTATTGATAATATTGAAGGCGGCGGTTAATAGATGCGTCTACTTATAGTTGAGTCGTCAGGAAAAATCAAACCCATGCGCCTCTCTTTGTCTTCTGTCGGCTGCTATGACGTTGATGTTATAGCTACCAACGGAAGGCTTTTTGATCTACCTGATGACCGTCTTGGGGTAAATAAGGAAACCGGTGAAGTGACAGAAAAAGTCGCTTCAAATCAATACACCCTGGAATTCATAAAAAAGAAGTTGGCTCAATGCAAATCAGCATTTATTGCTACTGACAATGACTCTGAGGGTGATTCTATCGCTCTTGATGTATATGAGATAGCCGAAGATAAATCAAAGGTTAAGAGAGCTATCCTTAGCAGTATTTCTGGAAGTGATATTTTGCAGTCGATTGACCTAGCTGTTGATGTTGATCCAAGAAAAGCCGAGCCAGGCATAGCAAAAAGAGTATTTGATAGAGTAATCGGCTTTGAAATGTCAGGCAATAACTGGGAAAATTATTCTCAGCAAGGAACTATTGGTCGAGTAATCACCCCTACCCTTAGCGTGTTAAGCAAATCAGAATACAATACTGCTGTTGCTGGGAGAGAAATTATATCTTCAGGCAATAAAAAATGGACAATTAAGGCTGAGTTAACAAACAAGAGCGTGCAGAACCTAGAAGGTCTTGCATTCTCTCTTGATTGCATTGAAGACAATATTGATATCGAAGATGACGGCATTGTTCCTCGAGAAAAAGCGTCCTTAACTGGACCATCATCTATGATCTATGTTGCTAAATCACTTAATATGCCAATGTCAGAGGTGTCCAGTGTTATGCAGTCCATGTACGAAAAAGGTGTTCTTTCATACATCAGGACAGACTGCAGCTCTCTTTCAGAAAAAGCAATCTTTGATCTGAGGGAGATGATATCTGATTCAGATGGAGTGATTATTGATAAGGATGAGTTAACAAAAGTTATTGACGACGCTTGTTATATTGAGAGCCAAAGCTACCAAGAGGCGGCTCATGACGGGCTTGTTCCTTTAAAACTTAACTGCCGTGTTAGTAGTGATTTTAGAAATATTGGGGTCGAAGATCAAATATCTGTTTTGCTCACAAAAAAAATTATAGAACTATCTGGAGTTAATCAGGTTGAGATAAGAAAAGGCAAAGCATCATCAAGTCAATCACAGGCCATTTTGCGCAAGATAGAGTTGGATTATGGTGTAAAAATATCAATAGAGCAGTATCATCAGATTCATGGGCACAGGCGAACTCCTGTGGATATCATATTTAACACAAATGGTCTTGATACCGCCGATGAGACAATGGGAAAAACAAAATACAAAAGATACCCAAAAGATCTGGTTGTAGCCTCTGTTATGCATGAAAACAAGCTTGGTAGACCGAGCACTATTTCATATCACGCAAGTAAAATAGCTAATGAATTCACTGACAGTGGGTGCCGCTTAAACCATAGAGGCATGTCATCAATATCGAGGGCGAAATCACTGGCACCATTGCTTTTAGAACCTGAAAATGCTTTGGCTGTTGAGAGAATTCTATCAAGCAAAGAACCAAATTCTGTATTTCATCGACTCAATTCTGCAGCTGAGGCAATTAATGTTTCTTTCACCAAGAAGCAGTCTGACTCGAATGGGATTACCCCACAAGAAAACAGCAAGACTAAAGACAGCCAAAGAAATAATTTGGGAAAGCTAGAATTTTAGGGGTAATTAGTTGGCTTCAGTGATGAGATTGGTTGATGCCATGGATGCTCACTGGAAAATGATTGCGATGGATTTAGGTTACGATTTCTGCCGCCTAAGTCCATAGTTCCACTTAGTCGAATACCTCCACATGGCTGCGAATGGAAGAGGAATGCAGCACTAAAGTTATTCAAGTCTGAAATCACTATAATTATGCATTGTTTTTTTTATTTAAAAAAATTATACTCACAAAATATAAAAACAACAAATAACCACAAATGAGGTTCATCATATGTTTAACAAGATTAAGAAAGGATTTTTGTCTCAATACGAGCTAGCAAAATTGGCTCCGCGTATTAACAAGCAAGTAAAAGCTGCAGTATCAACATTTGACAAGGATGAGTATAGCTCAGCTATTGAGTCTGATGAAAAAATGACTGATTTTGCAGAAAAGGTGTTTTCTTTGCTTTCTGCTGATATTCGAGTTCGGGTTCCAAAAGAGCAGTTTTTGGCCATGATTGTTGGGCAAAGAAGCATTGCGTTAAAGAAATCAAAAAACAAGAAAATATTAAAGCAAGAAGTTGGCTTTGTTCCTGTGGTTTAGAACGCGAATAAATATAATGAATTATGCTGAGCGCATTTCGCATATAAAAAAGTCTATTGACTTAGTATTGGTACAGTCCAAGTCGATTAAGGAAATGTGCTCTGCCTTATCAGATCTTAATGTGTATTTTTGTCCCGCATTTATAAATGAAGAAAATAAATCTTTCACTGGAGGGTTCTTTTCCTTCATGGGAGAGGATATACCAGCAGGTAAACTCGGTAAAAACTACTCGGTATTAAAAATAATGTCAGCAATAGGCTCATCACTATCACTCAGCGATAGTGATTTTTGTTTTATAGAAGATATCTTTGCTAGTAGACTGATAACAAAACAATCTGAATGCCTGGGTTTTCCAGTTAGGTATGGTTTTTCAATGAGTCATCTCGTTACTATATCTGGTATCGACATGAGTGTGGATTATGAAACTGACTTCTGCATGTCTAACAGATATACTTTGCTTACCACAAGTGTTTCACCTCAGTTCGTTAAAATTAAATGTATAAAAGTTCCTGACTCTAATTTTGAGGTGCGTTTACAATATAGCAGTCAGTTGAACAAGAAGCCCTCTATGGTTGTTGTTCATACTGATAATGGCGAATCTGTATTTTCTGGAGAACATTGTTTTAGCCGGGCTATTCGTGAAGAATCTACACAAGTTAAAGGCATTCTCTCGAAATATCTTCGATTAGATTTTGAATCAGAGATCCTTATTTCAATGAAAGGAAAGTATGATCTTAACGGAAATATTATGGATAGCGACATTTGTAATGCAAAACTAGAAGGACTTGATTTTTGCCAGGCCATTGTTTTTATTGATAATCAGTAATTATTGGGCTCTTTTATTGATTTATTGTTAATTTGATTTATATATTTTTAAATCTCCATGTTGTCAATATCTTTTGGTTAAACTATACTTATTATATCCGAAAATAAGTTCCCCAAAAGTGAGCCACTATGAATCCTCTTAATAAAATCCTTTTTGCGCTTCACAAAGAAAGCGGTGTTCTTACCGCAAGAGAAATCGCTCAAAAGGCAGATGTTCCTTTTTTTGTTGCAAATCAGTTATTAATTTCAGAATCAAAAAAACCGGTTCCTTTGGTTGAGCTTTCTGATCTTGATGATGGCTCAACTGGGTATAAGTTTATTGGTGATGCCGATGATGCTCATAAAATTGAAGAAATTAGCCAAACAGATCCATCTGAAGACCCAAAATCAACGCCAATTGCTAATAAAAAGCCATTACCAACCAAAAAAGAACCTGAAGCCAAAAACAAAAAGCCTGAAGTAAAAGCAAAGGCCGTAAAAATAGAAGACCTTAGCCTAGATGAGATCGCCGCTAATAATATTTTATCTGCCTATAGTGGCAACAAAAAAATCAAGAAAACAAAAAAAGACTTATACTTAGCGTCTGGTGTAAATAATGAAGACGCAGAAAGTGCAATCAATTACCTAATGAAAGAAAACTATATCAAAACAATATTTTTTGCTGATTTCGGTGAAAGCGTGTATCTGCTAGGTGACAACGAAAGCCCCATAACCTACCAGTCAGCAGGGGATGACGTTGGCGAAGAGATTGTCACAGAAAGCACTGTTGCCATCAATAGCAATGAAGAAATAGTTATTGATAATTCAATAGAAGCCAAGGCAGAAGCTAAGACAGAAGCTAAGACAGAAGCGATAAAAGTTGATAAGGAAGCAGAAAACAAGATCACAAAGGCAAAAGCAAGTGCAGGTGAAGATGCTGATGCTAATTCTGATGCTAATTCTGATGCTAATTCTGATGCTAATTCTTATGCTGATGCTGATGCTGATGCTGAGATTGAAGAAGGTAGCGTCAAGGAAAATAATCGTAGATCAGGCACATTAATAGGTAGTGCAGATAGCTCCAAAGAAATACTTTTGCTTGAGATCCTTGAGCTTAAGAAAGTAATTGATGGTATACGAAGCACCTCAAAGCCATCTCTTAATTCATCGGCTCCTGTTGAAGCTCTTTCATCAACAATACAGTACATTAGAATGCTAGAGAGCGAACTGCAAGAGTGGCGAAGTGCTGGAGCGATGATATCATCATCAATAAAGGCAATAAAAACACTCAGTGAATAATAATCGATTGATTATGGCCTGCTATGCAGGCCATAATTTTTTAGATACAGATAAAAGAAACTAAGATGCATCTGAAAGAAATGATGTTGTCACAATAGAACCATCCTCGCTTGCATCAACATAAATATCATGTGAATTAACTTCGGATGGCATGGTGAACATTAAGCTTTTAAGTGTTTTCTCAATAATGCTTCTTGCGCCACGAGCTCCGGTCTTTTGAAGGATACTTGTCTTAGCTATTGACTTTATTGCTGCGCTTGTGAATATTAAATTATGTCCATCTGACCTGAATAGCTCCTGGTACTGCTTTGTTATAGCTCTTTTTGGCTTAGTTAGTATATCAATCATCATCTCATCCGTAATTCTATCAAGATGAACTAGCACAGGGATCCTGCCCATTAACTCCTGAATCATCCCATACTGAACCAGGTTTTCATGAGTGATCTTATCATATGACACTGACTCGTCTTTATCTATTTGTGCAGAAAAGCCAATTTTTGCCTCTTTTGACTTAGTGCTAGAAACATCTTTTATATCAACAAATGCGCCAGAAAAAATAAACAAAATGTTTGTAGTATCAATATCAATATTTTCATTTGAATCTATATTTCTACTAGAGTCCTCATTTTCATTTGATGGAACATTAACAATAGAACCTTCTATCATTTTCAAAAGAGACTGTTGTACTCCCTGACCACCGACATCAATGTCACCAGTGTTTCCTCTTGCTCTAATCTTATCTATTTCATCAATAAACACAATGCCCCTTTCAGCCCTTTCAATATCACCTCCAGCATTACTTATTAATCGAGACAGTATGCTTTCAACATCAGCACCACGGTAGCCTGACTGGGTTAATAACGTTGCATCAGCGATAACAAATGGGACATCAATTATCTTAGCCATGCTTTCTGCAAGCAACGTTTTTCCTGAGCCAGAAGGACCTATCATCATTATGTTCGACTTTTCGAACACCTGAAGGGAATCAACTTCTCTTATTCTTTTATAGTGATTGTGAAGCGCAACGGAGAGTGTTTTCTTCGCATCTTCCTGACCGATAACATATTCAGAAAGGCTATTGAATGTTTCGATAGGAGTGACTTTTTTTATCAATAAATGGTCTTCTCGGTAGTGATGCTTGGCTATGCGCTCATTTTTATCAAAAAGATTTCTGTGGTAGCAATTGTCTATGCACTCATTACAGATATAGGCACCAAATGGAGACTTTATTAATGACTCAACAGAATCGCTGCTTTTTTCGCAGAATGAACAGAATGTGGCCAATGAATGACTCCCTTTATAGATTTTATTTTTCTTGAATATATATATTGTTTTATTTAAAATCAATAAATAATCAGCATAAATAAAGGGAGTCAACCTATACCAATTACGACATTGCGCTTTGGCTTAGTTCAATGTTTTCTTTAGATATCTCTCCAATGGTATGACACTGCTCCCAGTTTGTTGATATTCCAATATCAACAGTCATTGGAACAGATAACTTTATGGCTTCAGACATTTTATTATTCATTATTTCAACACATTCTTTTGCTAGTTCCTTAGGAAACTCAATAACAAGCTCATCATGGACCTGCATGATTATCGATGCGGGTATACCTTTTGAATTAAATGCATCAGCAAGATCGACCATTGCTTTTTTTACAATATCAGCTGCAGAACCCTGCATTGGATAGTTTTGCGAAGCTCTTTCTGCAGCCTTTCTTAATTTAAAATCGCTCGAGTTAATGTTTTCAATAATGATTTTTCTTCCAGTAATTGTTTGAACGTACCCATTTTTTCTTGCTCCATCGACTAGTCCATCAAGGAATGCTTTAATCTTAGGAAATCTATTGAAATAGGAAGATATGAATCTTTCTGACTCTTCAACAGAGACACCAAGCTTCTTTGATAAACCAAATGCACTCATGGCATAAATTATTCCAAAGTTAATTGATTTCGCATCCCTTCTCTGCTCCTTTGTTACATCACTAAGAGGGATGTTGAACACCTGGGATGCGGTTATTGCATGAATGTCCAAACCATCTCTGAAGGCGTTAATGAGTGTTTCATCTTGTGATAAATGAGCTAATACCCTTAGCTCAATTTGCGAGTAATCACCAGCTGCGATATACATGCCACTAGAGGCAATAAATGATCGCCTAAGGCGTCTTCCTTCCTCTGTCTTGATTGGTATCCCCTGAAGATTTGGATCTCTACAAGATAATCTACCGGTAATGGCATGCATTTGAATATATGTAGCAAAAACCTTTTTTTCAGCAATTGTTTTTTCATTCAAAAGGTTTGAGATATTAGAACCCTTCATTGAAGCAGCAGATCTATACTCCCTAATGACATCAATAACAGGGTGCTGAGAAGCGATTAATGCAAGCGACTCATCTGAAGTTGAGGGCGAACCACCTCTTGTCTTCTCATCGCTACTAATACCAAGCTTAACAAAAAGAGCATCACTTATTTCTGATGGTGAGCCCAAGTCAAACTCAAATCCAGCCTGTTCATATGCTTTCTTTTTTAGTTCATTAATTCTGGAGTTGACGCTATATGATACTTTCTTTAGTCCATCTATATCTAAAGAAACCCCATTTTTATTCATCTTAGAAATAACAGAGATCAAGGGCATTTCTACCTTTGAGTAAAATTCAGAGCCAGACTCCATTTTTGGGAAAAGAGCCCTGGATATACGCAGTAAAAAATTAGTTCTTTCTCCATGATAAGCAATTTTATCGCCAAGATTATCTGATAATGGAGACCTGTCAAACTGAACACCAGTAATCTCTTGAGCAAGCTCATTGAAATCTCTCTCTGCAGAAAATATGTATTTATTCAGTATAAAAAGATCGGAACCGATACCATTAACATCCAAGCCTAGCTTATCAAGCTCTTTAATCGAAGATGAGGCATCTTCAAAAACCTTCTTGATAGATGGATTCTCAAATGCTGGCTTTAGTGCCGTGGCAACCACATCTGGGCTCATATGAACTCCAGAACCATCGTCTATCTGAACTGCATATGCAACACCATTTTGTAAACAAAAATAAAGGATGTTTTCATGCTTTGTAAATGAAAAGCTCTTTGAGTTCTCTAATGACTCAGAGAAATCTGCAAGCGAAGCTTGATTATCTATCTCAATTACCTTTGTTGATTTACCGTAATAAACTCCATTACCACTATTGCCAACTATGTTAAGAAGCCCCATTTTTGACAACACTGCAAACAAGTCTTTTGAATTGAATTTTTCGCAGACATTAAGCGTTATTTGGCTATCAATGCCCTGCTTAATCCCTGATATTATCTCTGCATTCTGTGCTATCTGACTTTTATTGGTAATAACGCTTTTAGTCACAATGTTACTTAACGATGACTTACCTTGCATTACATCAATGAGTGATGTCTGAGATAGCATAGATGCCGCTGACTTGGGGCCAATTAAAGGCACTGGTTTTATCCCAATATTGGCCTCACCAACCAAGGATATAAAATCTTCAATATCACTAAGCTTAACCCCAGATTTTTCATGAAAATTAACATAGTCTAGTCTTTCACCAGTAGTTAGATTAACCAAGGAGCACTTTTCAGAGATATGAATTGCCGGCCAAATAGAGTTAGAAACTATTTTTAGATCTTCAAATAATTCATCTGACAACCATTTGGAAATTAAGCGAGACATCCCTGATGGATCAGTGCTAATCACATTGGCATTGATTGATGAGAATACGCCATCAAGGAACCGACCTGATTCTATAGGTAGATTTGGGGGCAAGAAGACAGTAATGTTGTCATTTGTAGAGAGTGACTTTTCTCTCTTTATTGTTGAATACAAAAGAGCCGAGACTTGCTTTAGTGCTGACTCATCTTCATTTTTGATAAATGTAAAATCAAAGATAATTGGTTTTTTTGACCGGTTCATTATTTATATCACTATTTTTGTTTTTTTAATTATAACATTCAAGCGAATCAAAAAGAAGATTCGCAATTGTCTTCTTCATCAA
>BCQK01000005.1_pt1 | contig 23451 bp, 16 predicted proteins | sample 1008131 | NCBI WGS metagenome assembly BCQK01 (sample SAMD00035458, study PRJDB4067) | museum specimen metagenome | isolation source: Liagora japonica specimen isolated from | place: Japan
AGATTCTGGTAAGCAAATGGTAAGCAGCTTAAATCAACATTATTCTTAATTGGTTTTGTTGGATAAAGACTTTAAAGATAGAATTTCCTATAGTTACTCAAATTCAAGTGACGACTTGGGTATGGGGCGATCTAATTCTGGCATGGCTTAATCATAATTTAAGTCAATACTTTGAGATATGAAGTATATGATCGAATTTTAGATCAGTTTATTACAAGTTTCGTAAGCGTGGGCTGAACCCCACACCTATTTTTTAATTTTGGTCGGGTTGCCACCGGTGTGGCAGTAATTCTTCTATTTAGGTCACTTTATGTGTCGGTAACATAGGCATACAGATCCAAGCCATTCAGCTTTGCTGACTGGATTTAAGTCTTGATATTCGCCGCTCGTTGACCACTGCGCAGCGAGCCAACAAACAGCCAGTTCTTACTTCCCAAGGCCTAAGGGCGCATTTGGTTGTCGGGTAGTCAGACGCAGTTGCCTACGTCACCCCCCTAAGAACCGTGCATGCGAGTTTCCCAGCACACGGCTCAAGCCTCTTCTAAGGCGCCATTCGGCACCCGGTTATACCTCGTTGACATTGGCAAACTGAACACTCCTCGGACAATACAGATAGATGGTAAATCTCAAGATGAGCGACCGCATCCATCCTACCATGACTTAGCTTCACAATATGACGGCTGTGCCATGGTGTATCTTTGGTGACTGGTTTAAGACAGGCGCAGCAGGGATGACTTTGTTTTAGCCACACTCTATACAGCTTGGCTCGCCACTTTGGGGATCTGGTGATAGAATTTACCAAGGCAGTAAATGGGTTTTTTACACGGTAAAAATTGGCTGGCAGTGCCGCATTAAGAAATACATTTAAGAGAGCAATGTTGAATTAGCCGGGACAATTTCAGCTGGGATCTCACCTGCTTCAGGTGACGATGTTCAAGGTATTATTGCCAATACAGCATTTGGTGCAGGGGCAGGCAGCATGAGCACATGGAAAAAGGTTTACAAACGATAAAAGGGCAGGCTGCCATACCTGGGTGTTAATTGTGGGTGTCCGCTTTAGTTGGAATACAATATGATGTGGGAAGGAAAAAATTTATTAAGGTTAAGGGTGATTAGATCATTTGGATCAGTAGCAATTTTCGCATGCAATATTAAAGAATCAGAATTGGAAATGTAAATTTCTTTATTTTTAAATTTTTCTGATATAACAGATTTTTTGAACAACTCATATTCGGATACATATGAGTTCATTCGAATATCACTGATCCAATTTTTAGCTCTTAGCAGGCGCCAATTTATATTTGTGACGTCAGCTATAGTCAGGCCTCGATAAGATATTTTTCTAATTTTATCGAAAATTATGTCGAATAAAAATATGTGAGATCTATGCAAATAGCTAATATTTAATAAGAGAGTTTCTAAGTTTTTTTCAAGAGCTATAGCACAATAGTTACATAATTCATAGTTATTAATAATTAATCCCCATTGATATAGAAGATATATAGAATAGATAGCATCAAGATTTTCAAAAGAAATAATTTTTTCAAGTGTTGGATAACATATGGGTTGTGGACAACCTAATCCATCGGATATTACATAGCTGCGAATATCTGAAGATAAGTTATGCATGTCATTTATAATTTTATTTGATGTAAATTTTGTGTTTTCAATATCCCAAATAGGGTGTTGAATAATACAGGTTGCACCGGGTATATTTTTCTCAGTGCTTTCTTTCCATGATTTTTGAGGTGTAGATAAACCAAATTTATATTTTTTAAATAATTTATCTTCAGGTGAATGTTTAGAATTTGAATACATGAATTTATAAAACTTGTAATCATTTGTTATGTTTAAGTGCTTTAATTTTTTAGCTTCATTGAATAAATAGTCAAACCAAGTAATTGTTTTTGCATATTCCAAAATGCCACGAGCATTGCGTCCCATTTTTCCATTCCATACTAAAGTTGGGGTAAAGTTATTTAGTAATTATACCTCTTTTCTTTACCCCTTTAAACGTGCTTTTATAGTTTTAAAGCATTTTAAAGAGAGAAATATGGCACTAAAGCATAAACATAAGCCGATTACAGATGATCGGCTTTTATTGACCACTAGAGAGACAGCTAGGCTTTTAGGGTATGCAGAACAGACTTTACGTAAGTGGGCTTTATATGAAAATGGCCCAATTAATCCTATTAGACATGGACGTACTCTTCGTTGGAGTAAGGCGGAAGTCTACAAATTTGCTGGTGTCGAAGAAGAGGCCTAGAAAAATCGAGACAGTTTTTCTTGTTATTAATGCTTATTGCATTTGATATAAAAAAGACATGCAATAACAAGAAAAGCTAGCTCATCCAGAAAAAATTTATAATTGATTTTTTAAAAATATCATTAGCTTAAATTTGATTGAGATTTAGGTCCTAAGATTTCTCATGCTCAAAAAAAGCCTTTATGAAATTTTTAGAATGATGAATTTGGAGCTAATAATGTCCAAAAAACAAGCTAAACCAAAGAAGAGTTCTAAGCTATCTTGTGTGAAACAAGACAAATTAACTGAAAGTTCGCTAAGAAAATTCTCCGACATAATCGACCAGACAATAAAGCTTACTAATGTTGAGGTAGGTGATCAAAAAAATGCAAAAGATCGACTGAAAAATTCAATGATTACTCGCGTTAAGAAAGACTATTTGAGTCTTACACAACATACGTATCTTTTATCTATTGAAGCTAAAAGTCATGAAGATTGGTTTAAGAATCAAGCTAACTATATTTTTTGGTCAGAGCTATTTACTTATCTTCAAAGTCACAAAATAAAATGTGAATATAGAATTAACTTCTATAAGGAACTTTTTGATTATTTAACTAAATTAGAAGATGAAAATTTATTTTATTTAATTAATAAGGAAATCTTGAAGAGGGATAAATATCATATTCCTAAAATAATTTATAAAACAGATTTTGTAAATTATTTTAAATTACCTAGAAATATTTTTGAAAAATAGAAAATTGATATTGTGGAATGCTGAAATGAATAATAAATTAGATTTAGAAGTTTTTAAATCAAGGTGTGCTTGTTTAGCTGAAATTTTATCTTCATATAGAGAAGGTTTGCTTCTATTAGAATCATGTGATTTAAAAGATTTTCATAATACTTATATGACTGATGAATTTATGAGGGAATTAAAAGTTTTATGTGAAGGTATATATTCATATTTAAACATAAATAAAGCTAAAACCCAATATAAAAGTATTTTAGGGTCATCAAGTATCTGCATTTTATATAAAAATGTTAAAGATTCGGATGTTATAAATAAAGAAAAACAACTTTCGATTAACCAAAATATTTTAAAAATTTTTAATGTTGTAAATTTTTTAATTGTGTTGATGTCCAATATGGAGAACTCTCAAAATAAAATTGAAAGGCTAAACTATAATTTCTATCTAATTTTAAAAATGATGGGAAAAAGTTTTAAGGATTTTGTTTTCGAAGTATTGCCGATAGTTTCTCAATATTTTAATCATCTTATTGAGTTCGATCATACAGCTAAGACCATTAAAGAGTTCAATACGTATGCAAAAGCCCAAAATGTAGATGTCACAGAATTCTGTAAGGGCCTTGATGTTAATGTTTCAGAAAATATAATCAAAGCTCTAACAAGGTATTTAGACGAGTACAGAATTGCAGTTGAGGATATCTTTTATCACAACAATGTAAGAATTAAAAAGACGGATGAGATTGAGAATATAGACGATTTGGACGTTGATCCGCAGACATATCATAATCCGCCTTTGGTCACCGAGAGCCAGTTTGATTACTCAGATGACAAAGATAACATTGATGATGAAGTCGATGAAGATAAGACTTCTAAGCAGTATGATTATAATCTAAATGAAGATACGCGTAGACTAGCACCATTTGTCTCAAATCAAAGATTGAATCGTCATATAGATAGAACTCAGCAACCAACGGTGAGTAATATTTACTATTTGGACATACCCTTATTAAAAATTGTAAACCAGATTTTACTTGACCAACTTCATGAAAACAAAGATATCATGGAATCTGCAAAAGCAGCTTGTTGCTTGATGTCAATCTTTACCGGGCAGAGTGCCGTTATATTTCAAGATATCGACCAATTGCTAAAAACTAAGCAATTAAAACGTAGCTCCAATCGTGCCTATTATTTGTGGATCGTTGATGCAAATTTAAATAAAAATTTGAAAGGTCAAATTGCTAAAAAAGACAATAAATATAACGAGCATACAACTTGGGCATTTCAAATTCCTGCTATGTGGATTGATAGAATTAGAGAGGCTAACCTTTCCAATCTAACGAATACAGATTTCGAAAAATCTTTATCAGAATGGTTTTATCATCGTCGTATAGGCCCGATATCAGTTACTTCAATTGCTTTACAACTTTCCTTTCATTTGAACCGTATATGTAAAGATGATCTTACGAAAAATTTCTTAATCGGTAGACAGGTTTCACATCAACCTGATCTAGCGTATGGGGGATTTTCTTATAAACAGTTAAATGAGGTATATGAGAAGTATATATATCTATGGTTTCAAAATAAAAACGAGGTAAATGTTTTAGATCGTCCGCAATTTATTCAAGTAGAAGAGCAAGCCCGCGTAGGAAGTCAGCGTGTATGGTCATTTGATAAAGCGAAAAAATTCTTAAATACATTAAACTTGAAAGTTGTCCAAGTTTTAAAAGAAGAACAAGACATTGCTGAAAAATTTAATGCTTTCAGTGTTTGGATTTGGTTTTGTTGTCTATTGTCTTCAGGTGCACGTCCTGCTATAGGTGCATCTAGTATCAGAGAAAATTTTGATTTTATTACTAATATTGCATATATCCATGATAAGAGCAGTAGATCTCGTCCACATGGTCGTTATTCACCTCTGATCGAATTCGTTGTTAATGAGTTACAGCATTATGATGAATTTATCAAAAACATTAATGCCTTAGAGCTAGCTAATACAGCAGATCATATCTATTACCTTTCTTATTGGAAGAAAGGTTCAGAATTCATGAGCTTCACATTGGAGCCACTTACACAAAAGCATATAGCATCTTATTTATCAGAAAACTTTCCTGAAATTGATGAGTTATATCCCAATTGGACGCGCCATTTTGTAAGGAATTTTCTGGAATTGCCTGATGCGATTTTTAAGAGTTGGTATGCGCACGATCAACAAAATGAGATCGGATTTTCAAAATATTCATCTTTACAGCCCTACACCTACATGATTGAAATTCAAGATGCAGTAAATCAGCTGTTTAAAAGACTGGGATTAAAATCAGTGGTGAGCCAATCATGAAAGATGAAGAGTTACAAAAAATTCGAACTAAGCTAGAGTCTTCGACGAATGTTTTATTTGAAAAAATCTCAGAATTTCTTATCCATGAGATCACGGAATCTTGTGAAAAAAAGAAACTTGATGATCTTATTCAAAACGAAATGTATTCGAATCGAGCTAAAGTAGAGAAATACTTTCGCAATAGGAAAATCTCAAAAAAAGATTTGGAAGAATTAAGGGGATATTGGTCTGAATTATGTGTGAAAAAAAAGCAAGAAATAGAGTCACAAATACCGTGGTTAAAGGATCAATATGAAATTAAGCTTATTCAAAGAGCATATTCAGCTCCAAATATTAAAGATATTGAATCAACGCAAATTAAGTTGCTTAGAGGGCAAAGGTTACATGAGTTTAAGCTCAAGTTGCATTTCTTTTGGGAGACTGAATTACCGAAAAGGCTTAAAACTGATGTTTTTAATGCTGATTTTACGGATGAGCAAAAGGAATTACTTCTTCGACAATTTTTAATAGCACTAGTTATTGATTGTGGGTGTAGTTATAAAGAGGACTTAATGGCGATTCTAAGGTCACTCAGAGCATATTTTTCAAATGATCAGTTAAAACCATCAGAATTGTTGAGTGGACTTGTATCCCTATATCGTAAAGGTTCATCAAAAACGGGTTACTTATATAATTATCCAGTAGAAAATGAGAAATATGCGAATTTAGTCTATCTCGATAAACCATACCAAATTAAACAAATTTATCTCACAGCTATTAGTTTGTTAATGATGGTGAGACTTATCAATATTATTGAATTTGAAACTCAGGCTGAAAGGAATCAGGGAGAAAAAAGGCTAATTCAGCTTATTGAATCTATCGATGCTCAAAATGATGAAGGCTTTGATCAATATATTGATTTGGCTATATTGGATGTCGATCAGAATAGTGTTTTACGAGATTATTTTGCAAAGGAAAAATATCAATTATTTGAGCATGTCGATTACGTGCAGTATTTTAGTCAAAAGAATACGCTTGACGGTTTTACAACAGCATTATCTACGGGGACGTTAGACAGCGCTGCACTATCAATGTCAACCTTAAAAATGCTTGAGACGCTTGATGCATTTAAAGACAAGAAATCTTTAAAAAAGAAATTGATTACTTCCGAAAATGCATTTGATGATCCAAACGGGAGTTTTCGAAAGCCTAAGTCTGAAAATATCCAAAAACTGAGTACGCAATATCATTGTGCCGCTGAAATTAAAAAAGGATTGATAGGGCAATTTAAAGATAAAGAAAAACCCGAGACCATTAGGCAATTCTCTGAAGATATTAAGTCGCTTAAAGAAAGCTATAGTAATCATAAATATAGCTTAGCTAAAGACATTGCATTTGTGAGTGTTCAGATTGCGTTGATGACATGGTATCGGGAGTATCTTGTAGGCGGTCAATCTTCAAATTTTTCTAAAGTAAAAGATGGGATTGCTCTGAGCTCCTTGGATACTTATAAATCCTCTTTCGCTGAAGATCTTTTTATGTATGTTGTTATTCATGACCTTGATATCTTTAAGATGGATGAAGAACAATTTGAGGGGGCGTATGAATATATTTTAAGCGAAAAATTGATTGCTGATAAGCGTCGAAAAAATAAAGCATTTAAAAATAATATTAGGGAAGTGAAATATGATAGCTATGGTAAAGCTGTAGAAAATTTAAAAAAATTTCATAACAGTTTAATTCGTAATTTTGGTGCTCCCCGAGTAGGTTTTTTAGATCAGTTGAAGTCCTTTGGTCTTCAGATGTGTAGAGCATCATATGTTACCCCAGTGATGTGGGCGCATTTTAATAATTTGATTGGTCGCCAAGCTGATCTGAGTAAAGAACAAAAAAATATATTCAAAACAATTTGTATGCTTGCTTACCGCACAGGTTTAAGAGTTGGTGAAATTCTTGGGCTAAGGTTAAGAGACTTAGCCATGATTGAACTTGATGTTAAAACAATTGGCTATGAAAGATATTATTATTTAACAGCAAGTAATCCTCAATTTATCAAAAGCTTTATTCATAATAACTATCATCGTCAGGTTAAAACGAAGAATGCAAAACGAGGAATACGCCTTGATGAATTGCTAACTGAATGTGAATTGAATGAATTTATTGGCCTAATCAAAAAGCATCTTAATGTAAAAGTTGGTCAAAAATGGTTAGGGGGAGAAGACTGTTTTATCTTCCAAGATGAATTTGGTCAAATTTTTTCATCTCGTTTTATTAGTGCTAAGACAAAGGAAATTTTTGATACTTTATTCAATAACGAACCACATGATTATTCCTTTCATAGCTTTAGGCATACTGCGACAAACAATTTAGCTTTAATTTTGAAAGGAAGTGAAGCGTTAATCAGAAGTTGGATTGGCTACTCACCTGATCAGATTGCCAAAATTAAAAATTATTTATTGGGTGATACAGACAGTATTGCTGGACGTCAGGATGTTTGGAAGATTTTGGCACATTTTATTGGCCATTCATCTATTGAAATGACAGCCAACTATTACCTGCATTTTGGTTCAATGTTAGTCGGGGATGCATTATGTCCAGATGAAAGTAAAATATCAGCAAATATTGTAAGAGCTTTACTCTCTTGCAGAGTATTCAAGAAACAATTGAATACGTCGCAAATGAAAGAGAAGCTTGAATTAAAAGAAATCTTAGAGAAGATAGCTCCCAATTCAAAGATTATTCAAGACGTAATATTTCCTGATCGGTGGCATACTCAGATATTAAAACGAGAAGATGTAGAGCAAACAGATCATGTAACCGAAAGGCTCAAACTGACATCAGAATTGAATGATATTATAGATGTACTTTCAGGAAAAAATGAAAATCTGAAGTTGAAAGAAATTGGGAGAGACTTGGCCTCAAACCTGTATAAAAATAGACACTCTCAACACAAAAAAGATATTTCTAAAAGTAATCCTTTAGACATGCTGTTAAAGCATATCAATAGAAATAAGTCTGGAAATGTATTTAGCGAAGCTGATTTTAAAATTTTCACAGCTTTACTGGATAGCAACTTTATGTTGGATTATTTTGAGCGCCGTATTCGTCTTATAGATGCTCGTATGGAGGTGTATATCCAAAGCGAAGTAGAGTATCAGGAGTTTGATAAATTTTGTCGTGAGCTTAAAGCCATAGATAAGCAGTTTTTTCAAGGAACAATTAAAATACCCAAAAGGTCATGGAAGGAAATTGCGGCAGAACTTGGAGCGGCTAAAAGTAAGAAGGGGGTAAGCTTAAAAATTAGTAATGGGAACTATAAAGAGAGTACCTATCAAAAAATCTTGAGTGATTTATTTTTAGCAGTTATTTATCACCGTTGGAAGTTAGCTCAAATCAATGACTAATCACAGCGTTAAATAATTTAACAGGTTTAAGAATGCGATTTCAAAAAATAGAGGTGGACTAAATGAAGCATACGCATATAGATGTAGATCATTGTATTCAAGACGCTTTACAAGGAAATATCGTTTATTTAGACGATAATTTATATTTAGTAAGTGCTGAAACAGCCTTACAGCAAGTTCTTATACCTGAGCATGTTTGAGTTCGCCCACCATACTGGATCCTTGGATATGAGTTGCCTAGACCAATCCAAAATAAAGAGGCATTAGATTCAGCATTTGGATGGAATAACTTTTTTGCTGAATTTGCTAGCAATGCTGATGAATTTAAAGAGTTTAACCCTAGGGGCGAGTAATGAAACTTTATAGTGTCAGCCCTTATAGTTTTTAAATTCATCTTCATGAGTACATGATAACTTCAGTATTGACTGAATATTAAAGGATTATTTGTGAGTCGAAGTGTAAAGAGGCAACTCAGTTTCTTTTTAATCGTACTTTGCGGAGTAATTGCCTATAATTATGTGGCTACTCGTCAAATAGAACATACGGTGGTGAATTCTAGCGTTCAAGAGCGAGAGCGAGCATTTATACAAAAACGCGCTGAATACATAAAAAATCACGGCGAGACCAGTATAGCTGAGCAAGAAATTAATAAAGAATTGGCACTCAGAAGAGGGCATTCTTTAATTAATAGTTCGTCTTCGTACCAGAGTGCTGAAGAGCAAGATCTTGAAAAATTTGTAAAGTGAGATAGATATTGTGGTAGATCGGGTTGTTTCTAAAGATAATGCGAAAAAAGCCGATGAATCCTCAGTAAAAAATCAAAAAGATGAAATAATAAAGGATGATTATATCCAGACTATACTAAACGGAGCTAACCAACTTCCTACGAAAATCGTCAGAACTGATCAAGATAAGCTGGAGTTTTTAGAGGATTGATTTTAAAACATTGTGTGAATTTTATTTGATCGTTGTGATTTTAATGAGGGATTGCCGGATAGCTAGATCATTACCCAATTTTAATTCATGTCGTAGTTTGTTAATCTTAATTTCAGATAAAAATCAAGGAGACAATTAATGTCGAGAAAAGTAATAATGACTACAAATGAAAGACGTCTTCAAGCATTAAATCAAATGCGTGCTAGCTACCGTGGTGTACAGCTTTTAAGGCAAAATAGAACTAGATTTATGCAGCATAGTACTACTGTTCAATCTGGCTTATTTTCCACAAGCGACAGTAGGTATCCTGCATGTGATGAACTATCAATGGAAACGGATGATAGTGATGTGTTGAAAGAAACTGCTGAAGCTATGTACGCATCTACAGGTGATACAATTTGGTTAAGGTTTTAAATATAAAATTCAAGCGCTTTATATCGTTTCAATGAGCAGAGTTCAAAATTGCTTGAGTACGTCGTCAATTGATATTTCCTCTTCTACATAGAAAATACCATTTTGATCTGCTTTCATTTTTTTAATAGTCATACCTTCAAGCTTGGCAATCTCGATTAAATCTTCAAGTATTTGATCTGCAATTTTATTTTTCCAATCATTTTCTGGGTCTAAAGGAATCGACATGAGTTTCTCCTAGTTCATGGTGTAGAAGCTAAATCAACAGTACTATAGGATGTATGATATTAGAGTTAGTTTAAATTGCTTCAATACGAGTATGACTACTTAAACTTCGATGATCAAATTTTCTCTAAACCCATTTTTACCTTGCTCTGGCGGATAACCCAAAGGATTGATCACTAATCTACATCCATCGACTACAGTATCCACTGATGTATGCGTATGTCCTGCAATCCATAACTTAAAGCCTTTTACATCTAGGTCATTAATAAAATAGGGATTGAGGGCTGATGCAACAGGATGCGTACCCCAATATGGATCAAGACAGGCTAAATGAGGTGGAAAATGCGTAATAACGATCACATGATCTTGCCCTCTAAACTGCAAAATATTTTGATGATATTTTTTAAATAGTTTTATGTAGTCATCGGCGGTTATAGGTCTATTTTCATTGCTAATCATGATTTGATCAAAATCATAAATCGATTGTTCAGCATCTTTTTGGGACTGTAAAAGTACCTCAGGAGCTGTAAGTGGAGAATTGGAGCGGAAGTTCGTAAATAATGTGCCACCTACAAATATTTTATCTTGTATTTTGATATGGTTATCATCAAGTAGTGTATTTTCAGGGTAATTTTCTTTCAAAAAATCTACGACTGAACTGTAGTTAGAGCTGTAGTAATCATGATTGCCCAAAACAAAGATAAATTTTTTATTCAGCGTTTTACATTTTTCGGCAAACTCAATTGCACCACTTAAACGATTAGAAAAATCCCCAGCGTGGATAATGACGTCAGCTTCATCTGATAATGAATATTTCGAATTGTGAGTATCCGATAAAATTTGCAGTTTCAATCTACTTCCTTTATTAAATCACGCTGCTTAAATATATAGAGTTTCATTGCGATCAGTTTACAGCAACTAGATATTGTAGAAATTATAAGATACTTATCTGTATTCTTAAGCCTCTAAAAATATAGGTAATTATTTTTGAATCAATTGATTAAATATTAATCATAAAATTTGACCAATTGAATTTATGCACATAAGATAAAGATGTTACAGCAAATTCTGTGACCAGGCGTGGAAACCTGTTACTCAACGAACTAGAGAGTCGCTTTTAGTGGCTCTTTTGTGTCTACATGGCGCTTTTATGGTAAGCCAGGTAGGGCAGTCTTTGACTGGCCGTTTCGTTGAGCGGTATTTCCACACCCTATTTGGTTTGCCTCCATCTCGTGGAAAGGATGTTGGCAAACGACAATCTATCAACGAGGTTTAAAATGCGTCTTTATACTATTTCTATCTGTTTTTTCTCTAGCAAAAAGATACTTCTGAATTAATGAATATTTAATTCATTAATCACTAACTTTAATTTTAATTACTTCTAATTTCGTAATTTTACGAGATATAGAGAAGTATTGCCTAGAGAAAATAAAATGGCCCGTACTAAGCTTTTAACCAATATTATTCAAAGAAAAATGATGGTGCCTGACGAAATGTCGCACTCAAATCTGCACCATAACTTTGAAATATCACTTTATGACTTCGCCAACCATGAGATTCTAGAAAAACTATATAAAGCAGACAATCAACGCTCCACAGAGTGTTGGAGCCCTGCTGAAATTCAGGAGTTTATTCTAAACTGTTTGAATGATCGTAATGTCAATTTATGCGTTCGCTATTGGAAAGATGCTGCTGGTAATATTTATATCATCGATGGTGGGCACAGGATTTCAATTATCTATGCTTGGATCAAAAGATACTTTATTGATGAGCAAGTAATAGGAGCCCCAAAATTCACGGCACCACAAAAACGAGATATTCGTCAGATTCGTAATCGATTAGGTGGATTAGCTGATTTTCAAGAGTTATGTAGCGATTCTGAGTTTCAGCAAAAATTAAAATCAACCAAAATTAATTTTATTGAAGTCATTGGGACACCTGAGGAAGCTCGAAAAGCCTTTTGTTCAATCAATTCGGATACGAAACGATTAGATCCAGATGAAGAATATCATTTACAGAATAGGGGGAGTGATGCTTTTTATGTGATTTATGCGTGTTGTTATATAAACGATAATAAATCCAACTTGGCTGAACTGAATTACGAGCGGATAAATGAAGTGATCACTTTGGGTGAGCAAATTCATGATCATCTTTTTAAGATAATACTTTTAGAGCCGGATTTAACACACGGTAAAAAAATCGGCTTGGTCAATGAACTCTTGAATATCATGTTTGGTGATACTAGTCAGAATACTGTGAATATAGACCAAGGTCAGCGTGTAGAAAATTTAATGCTAAAACTTAGAGTTGTGCTGTGTCGTATCGCTACACCACCAATTAGTATTCGGATTCCAAGTTTGGGCTTACACCCAAAACTATATTTTTATAAAGATAATCGTTTTCAAGTGACATCCTTTTTGGCCTGGTTCTCTATCGTCTGTGAAATTGAACAAGACTGTTTTGAAATACAGAATAAAAAGATAGATTTTATTGGATTTACTCGAGCACGCCGTGGTGTTGAAAGTTTAATTGAAAAAATTCCTGTGGCGATCAAAGAAACTGTCGGTAAGTTTGGTAGCGGCATCAGATCACATGAGCGATTGAAGAACGTGTATCAAGCCTTTATCTGCATTGGACTCAATATGGATTTAGATTTTGAAGATGAAGTTTGTTTGAACACCGTCATTCTTTCGATGAGTCAATCATTTGATTATATTAATTTTAATGATTTTTACCTTGACCGTTTTGGTGGTGATTATGATGAGAGCATTGTGGATGATGTTGTGAGCTTTGTGAAATCAGTAAGACTAACAAAGAAGAAAAAACCTTTAAATTTTTCACTCGCGACCAAAAGAAATCTTTATCAACGTGAGGAAAGGAAAACATGGAGCTATTGCGAAGTATGTGATAGCGCTCTATACCTTGAATCGACTGAAGTAGATCATCGTGAATCAAAAGCAGAAGGTGGTTACGGTGTTTTAGAAAATGGAGCAATTATTCACCCGATATGTAATCGTTTTAAGTCAGATCGTGCTTTGGAAGAAGTAAGAGCAGATTTATTTGACTAAAAAGATAAGGGAGCAAATGCTCCCTTATCTTTTTGTTTTTTAGTAGACTAGGGTCAGTGTTTAGCCTAAGCAACCAATATGAAAACAATAGACTATTACAACCAATACGCAGATCAATTTTTACAAGCCACGTTGTATGTGGATATGGAAAGCCTATACCAACCATTTTTAGCTGAGTTGCCAGATTCTGCACGCATCCTGGATTTAGGCTGTGGCTCAGGGCGTGACACTTTGGCTTTTAAAAATAGAGGCTATCAAGTGGATGCGACGGACTATTCTGAAGTATTGGTCGAACGAGCGACCCAATTGACAGGAGTACCTGTTAAGCAGCAAAGTTTTTATGAGCTTGATATGCACGATGTTTATGATGGGGTATGGGCATGTGCCTCTTTACTACATTGTGCTCGTAACAGTCTCCCTGATGTTTTAAAACGTATTCATGCTGCGTTACGCCGTGGCGGTGTTTGTTATATGTCTTTTAAATATGGAACAGCAGATAGAGTAAAAGGCGGTAGGGCGTTTACTGACTTAAATGAAGAGCAGGCTCATGAATTGTTAGATCAGTTGAATGGAGTTAGGTTGTTAAAACAGTGGATTACAGTAGATCAGCGACATGATCGTGATGAACAGTGGCTGAATGTACTTTGGAAAAAACATGCCTGATTTTATTCTTATAGCTCAAAAAAATTGAAATTCCTAAAAAATATCCAACTGGTTCTATAGTCGGAGAGTTTTAGTAGTCATTATAAATTTGCACTATTCATTATTCACAAACGATTAGCTATTGAAAAATGGCAGGACACAAGGATTACATAACTGATTGGGTGTGGCATTCGAATCATGAAAGACCACACCAAGCTAACAAAGGAAGATCACCTTTAATGGCTGCTTAACCTCTACTTATAACTTCGGTTATTTATAGGCTACCGAGGATTTCATGGTTTTTAATCCGCGTCTGTTTATGAAGTCATTTTACTGTACAAGTTTCCAAGTTATATAGAAAATTATGGTTATCAATATGATTTAATTACCCCCATAATATCAAGATATGTGTGGCGATTTAAGAAATCTCTAAATAACTTATATTTACATTCTTAATTAAAAAAAATATGATCAAAGTTCAGACAGAGGATTTTGATATTTAATAAATATAAAAATACCTCTTAGTGCCAACTTTGTCATGGATAAAACTTAATGCAATTAAATAACAACGGTTCTAGTACTGAACTCAGTACACTCGCACCTAAAATAATTCTTTCCCCTTTATTAAAAGCTATGGTGGGGACTCTTAAAAACCATCAATCAGATCATTTCTTCAATTATTATGGGCCTTCTCATAATTTGCATTTTGATGCCACCGCTTTTGTGTCTGCAGTATTTAAGCAGATCGGGACTAAAAACGATTCAAAGCCAATTTATAACATCATCAGAGATATTCAATTATTACCTGAAGATTCAAAACTCAGAATAAGCACTTTATTTGATAAAGAATCTGAAGCTAAAACTGCCCAGACCTATCGTGATTTAGACCAAGTGATGTCTGAAATTGTTCAGCAAGTACTTCAAAATGCTCCGACAGGTATGGCACTGAATTCTCTCAACCAATTCTTAGGCGATCTCAAATATTCTGATCCAGTGATTGTCAAAAATTCTCAGTATCCTATGCAAGTCAAAGGACAATCCAAAGTAGCTTCTTTGCAATATACAAACGACTTAAAAGCAAAAGATGGCGAATTACGACTTTTCACTGTTACTGAAGAAATCAGCAAACCTCAATGGGTGAAAGAGGTTTGTGAGGCAATCAAAGCCATTGTGAAGCAGTCCTACTCAGCTGGTGAAAAGATGCCATTAGAGGCTGCTGAACGTATGCAGGAAATTCTTGATGATGAATGTTCTGCTGAAAATAATGATATCCAAAATCTACTTCATTTCGTAGAAATCAAAGCACTATCACGAGCTCGTATCCGAAATTGCTTCAAAATTATGGAGATCATTGCGGATCACATTGAGAAGACTGAGCGTAACGATTTCAAGCGTGAGTCCGCTGTTTCCTATATCCGTAAAGCGATTGCTTTCTTTGAGATTTTTGGTAATCGAATTGCTCCATGGAATGAGGAAACAACGGAAACCATTAAGGACTATGGTATTGACTTTAGTGCTATCTATGGCGCTGTAGGTAAAGTTGATTTTAATGGTTTGCTGGCCTATGTTGGAGCAACAGATGCTTTGCCAATCTGGGTAAAACCAAAAATTGAAATGAATGATATTCGTCATGAGGATAAGGAAGGGCTATCTCTAAAACGTGAAGTCACTTATGCCTTTCGGGTGAATGGGGAGTTTGTTAAAGAGGAAAAAGTAAGTTCATTTAATTCTAAGTTGCAGATCAATTATAAGACAAGCAAAGGCAACCGTTCGGGTACAGATACCATGCTGACTGCTTATGAAGCTCGTCTGCATACTATCAATAAAGCATTGCTGCTGAAGGATATTGTGGATGATAAAGGTCAGCCGATTTCTGAAGAGCGATTAAGCAAACACTGCTCAGATCGCGTTGCTCAAGTAGAGATGTTCCAGCTCATTATGATGTACTTCGTCCTATCTGGGGCAGACATGAAGATTTCAGATTTTGAAGGGGCATTCAATAAACTGGTTGATGCATTCAAGAATCCTCAAAAAATCCGACTTAACCTTACTCGTATCTTAGACGAAAAGCTCAATACCGAAAAAATGCATGAGCGAATGGAGGTGATCACGTCTACGATCACTACAGCGCTAAAAGCGAATCTGGATTCCATCATTAGTGAGATGGAAAAGGATAGTAGTCTTAAAACTGTACTCTACATCCTTCCAAGTATTGTGAATCTAGATGTATTCAAGAGTTCAATTGGTGAAGATGCTGAACAGTTCTTTAGTATATTTAAGGGTAAAGAATCGAACTTTTACAGCTACATCTCGATGGTGGATGCTAGCCGTAAAAAGTTGGCGAAAATGAGCCAAGACGAAATCATTCGAAAGAATGATTATGCTCGTAAAGCCCTAAGCGAGATTGAGTTTAATTCCACACTGAAAATTCGAACGTTGGTACCGATTGAGAATCCTAATACCGACCTAGATCAATTTGATGTCGCTCGTAATCTGAATATTCCTTGTTTACCAGTATTGATGGTGCCGACCAACAAGAAGGTCAGCGACAATGGGCTGCCACATTTTTATCATCCTGAGAGCTTAAGTTATGACAACTTGTTATCTAAATACAAGGTCATGATTCATTATTCATCTAAGCTATTTCGATTGAGTGACCTAAAAGGCGGCCATGCTCAATTATGTTTGGATGAAAAAGAAAATGCCTTGATCATCAGTACGTCATGTTTTTCGATTGCGATTCATCTATTCCTTAAACATCTGGTTAAAGAAGTAAAAAATCAACTGGGTATTGAAGAGCGCTTATATGTACCTCTAATGCGAATTGACTCAGTTGATGAAAATGAGAATGAAGAAAAAGCCCAATTTCAAAGGAAATCAAAAAAGATCCAAAAAGGTGGGTTTAATCCTGAGTGTAAACGAGCGTATGCCACTGCTTATACCCTTGAGAAGTTGCTGAACAATGATGATGCTATTGTGAAGGTACAGGGCCTTAAGTATCAACCAGATCCTATGCCTTATGATAATCAAAATGGTGAGCGAGTTTGTGCCCCGGTGAACCTCGCAATGGATAAAACCGTGACTTACCGTATTCAGGCTGCAATTGAAGCACTGTCAGGATATTCAGAAATCATCATCCCATTTGAGGGCACTAAGGATAAAATTGCCTGTATTAGCTATAACTCTCGACCTGAGAATGATGTGGAATTTAAGTATCAGCATCAGAAGGATTTGCTACTGCTTAAACCAGATTATGGCTACATCTGCTACGTCTATACACTTGAGCGTATCAACGATAAACAGGGTCGCTTATCACTACAGAAGGTCAGTCATGCCCCAGTTGCTGAAGACAATCTGAGAACAAGTAAGGCGATGCACCGTATCATCGAAAAACTGCAGTCAGATGGTTTTGAAGATGTTGTATTGCTTTCACACCATTTTGCACAGCGTAAGATCGGTAAGACTGAAACCAGCAACTTGATTCATGAAAGTGAAAGCGCTTTGGATCAACTTGATCAATTGTTCCCGGATATGAATTTCTATCCATTCCAGTCTGATACGATCCCAGCACTGAGCTTAAAAACCAGTGATAACAGTCGTGTCTATGAGGTACCGCACCATCAGTACCATACGGCGATCATCAATAAAAAAGAATATAAACAATCCTTGTCCGTATATAGCTTTGCGACTAAACGTACTGTTGGTGTTCGTACTCAGAATGGTATTTGTTCGTATTTCTACATGCTAACCAGTCAGGAGCATTCGATTCATAACGATAAGCGAATCAGATTGCACAGTAAAATTATTGATGTGAATGATTCCAATGAAATGAAATCAATTCGCTCTGTATTGCGTGGTCTGCATTACTTTGAGTCTGAACGTCCTACAGCTGGCAAAAACTTCACTCCGGTACTTGAGCCTTCCCATATTCGTGGCGCCACTGGCATTCAAGAGCTTGGTGAAGTCATCGTGTCGAGTCGTCTAAATAAAGGCGAAGTCGTCATGAGTCTGCCAGCCTTAATCGGCAAGCTCGAAGAATACGTTATTCTGAAGAATGAAGACTTGATTGATCCAATCGAGTCGACTCCAGAGGAAGCTGAAGGATCTTTAGCGACTGATGTGGAGTAAGCGCCGTGGTAAAAAATGAAGCCAAAGTTTGGGGCGAGGTTTATGAGATCGCTGTTAAACGTGGTTCGATTATGGCTTTGCTTGATGCAAAGCTATTATTAGCCAGCAATCCTGTAGTAGCAGAATGGAATAGTAAACAGATTGCTGATGTCTTTCAGGAAATGAAGGAAGCGTTATATAGCGATGTCATTAATGCCGCTATCCATGAAAATATCGAAAGCTATTTTCAGCAACTGATAAAAACTGGATTCGGGCATGGTTATACCAATACTCGTGAGTTTCTAAGAAAGATCAAGCCAAAAGGTATTGCAAGGGCTAAAACGGCGAATGCAAGACCAAATTGGGGCTTATCTGGCATCTGGTGTCCACTGACAATGCCAAATGATATAACCCAGACCATTGTAGATGACTACACAACTGAGGAGGAACATATTGCTATTAAAGCCTTCAAGGATAAGGCGTTGGAAATATGGAATCAGCAATTCAGTCTTACCCACGCTAAAATGTTTGGTAAGGGAATGTTTGGTCGTGCTGATTTCTTGGCGGTAATCAAAGTCAAATCCAACTATCATGTGCTGGTTCAGGAATATTCATTATTTTACGTTTTAGGTGAACCAGAACAATTCAACGCCAAGGATTCTTGTACCTATTTGCAAGAGTACAAGCGTTACATCAAACATTCTGAATCCCAAAGTGTTTTCTCATACGTGAATGCAGAAGCTCAAGAGATCCCATTTAAGTTCTCAAAAAAACTACGTGAATACTTGAGAGCCTATGTCCGTAAGGAAAAAGTCCTATTTAAGATGGCGCAAGGCTGCTCGTATGCAACCACTTTTGTTGATTCTTTTAAATGGAAGTTTGAACAAGATGACATGCCAAATATTCGTCTGAGTGTGATGGCGATTACCAGCCGGGGAAGTGAATACATTTCTGCTGAATTTGCGGATAAAGATAAATCCCCAGAGCTGGAAATTATGTATCAGCTGGGCAAGGAGTATCAGGATAACGTTCTGAGTCTGGACGATATGGATGAACGCACGAAACTGCAAGTTGAGATTCTGAATTATCTGGTGAATGAACCTGTCAAAAACATCTCGGAAATCGTGTCCAAAAATATTAGCGATATTTCCTACGGTCAGGATCTTACTTTCACTATTACCGAAAGGCTTAAGGATTTTGTGAATCCTAACCAGCCACTGGCTTTAGAGTGGGTTTTTGACTTGATAGATCGGCAAGTCGATGACGAAGACCATAACCAAAAACTTAAAGAGATGGTGCTGGCTGAGTTTAAAACAATTCGTAAGGGAAAAATTGAGAATAAAACTTCATTCACCTTACGTGATTTGCATAAATGCGCCGTAGTACTGGCACTGAAGGAAAGTAAACAAGGTCGGGTGAATTTCATCTGTTTGACTGGTACGCCGGGGATTGGGAAAACATCGAGCGTTAAGACTTTGCTGGCAGATTTGGAAGGCTTTTTTTTCTTTTATACCAGTCCACGAGTGTTGATTAACGATGATGTGGTGGGTGATTTATCTAAAATCTCAGCCACGATTACCAGTAACAGTGATGTGGTGACACAGGCACAGCAAATCTATTCGAAGATTCACAACAAGGATTGTAAGGTGAATGCTCGTGGTGCCGCTATTGTGGGTGGTGTTGAAAATCTGAAGATAGATCATGGCTCAAGTGTTCTATTGTTCAAACAAGATGAATACCGGAAGCTCAAAGACCTGGAACAGAATGCAAATGCCAATAGACGCTATGCCAATACCTCAGAATCTAAAATTACGGCAACCAATAAGAAGTTTGCCAGAGTGTTTGATTCATTAGGGGAAGCGACCCAGCAATTGCTTGGGTTCCATCCAGAGCTCAATAAGCTGACGATGACTGTAGCAAGTCAGGCATTCATGCCATATAACACCACCCCAGCTGGACCACGAAACCCAAGGGAAACCCAAAATAAAATTGTGGCAGCTTCCAGTTTGGATGGGTTGGAAAAAATGTTCCAATACAAAATCGATAAGAAGCCGACAGAGGCCAAAATCGAACGTAGAGAGTTTGCCAAAAAGTTCCCTAACATTGTGGTGATGTTTGATGAAATTACAGGGGATTCAGGCACACGTACTTTTATCAATGAGATGCTGAAATTCCTTTCCAAAAACTTCATTGAACCGTTTCAAGGTAATTCACCATTTACGGTGACTGTGATTCTTGCTGATGCATCCCTCAGTAATGTGAATGCAATCCAGAACTACATAAAGAAACAGGATCAGTTACCAGCAAAAATGTTCATCTCTCCATCTTTGGGTAATTTCCCATTCAAGGTGCAGACTGCAGATCTGGATGATGGTAACTGTGTTCGTTCTAGTATCCATATCATGGCGAACTGTTACCCGGCAAGTGATCTTAAAATCCAATATATGCTCAAGCAATACGCTGTAGTCCCTGAAACAGATGATTTTGGCTTGGATAAGAACCTGACTCATCTATTTCGCCAAGAAGCTGGGGACAGGACTCAAAAGACCGCTATCAAGCTTATTCAGAAGAATCTTGAAGACGGTAAAAAGCAAGTTATCTATTTTGCTCAGGATAAAAATGCATTGGCCGCACTCAGAGATGCATTAGTCGATGAAGGAGTGGTTGAACGCTCCAAGATTGGCATTTTTGATAGCCAGTTAATGGGATACCACCGTTCAGAGTTGCTGGATCGCAAAGAGAAATTGCAAGTCGTACTAATTACTTCGACTGCGGCTAGGGGGATTTCATTCCCAAACTGTGATTCAATCATTGCTGCCATGCCTCGTTTCGCAATTGAAGCCTCTTTAATGGAAATCGCCCAGCTTGTTTACCGGGGACGTGGTGGATATTTGGATAAAGAGAAAAATGAGTGGGTCAACGGCGATGAACGTGATCGTCTGCTGACGATTCTGGTAGAAGATTTCTACTTGGTATCTAATGATGAAACTCAGACAGAGCTTGAATATAAAGTTAAGAGCTCATTGGATATGCTCTCAATTTTCATGCTTATTCGTGGGACTTTATACACTCGTATCACTGGGGATGCTGGCTTCAAAAAAACTCAGATTGCCATGATCCCAATTGGTGAGGTGAAGGATAAAGCCAGTGATAAACCGGGTTTAGCTTCTTTGATTAGGGATTTTATGAAGGACGTGAATAGTGTTCTTTATAAAATTGTTGCAACTGAAGGTGAGTTGGTAGGTAGGCTTAAGGCTGTGGTAGAGAAGGCCCAAACGGTTTACTCAGCAAATAAGCTCAGTTCCACCTATAGCACTAAGACCGACAAATACCGAAGTTTTTACACACCTACATTAACGCCTGAGTTAAAAGAACTTCAGTTCTACGAGAAATGGTGCCGGGACAATCATTCGCTTAAGTCCAGATTACTCACTATTAGCGATCAAGAAGATGCTTTGACCATTCCTGAAAATATCTATATCTGTGGGCCTATGATCATGGAAGATCGCTCAAACTTCGGTAACAAGGAGTCGTTTGATATTGCCAATGACAATCTCTCACAAGATTCTTTAAGGAAGTTCCTAAATGAGTTAATCGCCCTTCAGATGGGATTCCCTCAGTTGAATGCCTATAAGAACATTCAAAAGCATATCAGGGAGATCACGAATATGATTTCTTCTGTTCTTGAATCAGAAACGGATAGCTATACAAAGGAAGTTGAGCAACAGGGAATGATGCGTAAGCTCTGGGTGACGTACCCGGTAGCGGCAAACGAGCTGGTTAAACTTCAGGACAAGAGCTTTGATAAAGAGTGGTTTGATGCATTGAGCTTTGAACTGAGAGTGAGAAATGCAGAGTTTCCAGTGATGCCAGAATATCGAGATCATCCATTTCGTGGTACTCAGCAATTATCAGGGCATCCAGTGTTTGAAAGGTTATTTGAGCAGACAAATTTCATGCTTTGTCGTGAATTAAACTTGGTGAATACTTTGACTATGTTTAATGAATGATCCGAATTATATTATCTATTTAGTAGAGGATTAATGTGCATATACCTGCTGCACAAGAACAACTTAAATTCTTAAAAAATATTCAGCTGATTTTACAGTCGGGTAGTTTTAGTAGCACCTATAAATTTGCGTTGCTGATTAGCCTAAGCCGATTAGCTATTGAAAAAGGTAAAGATTCAGGTGAGAGTCTATCACTCGAATATACGGATATTGCTGAAAAATTTATTGAGCTATATTGGAAGCAGGCTGTACCGTATGTATTTAACGATGCAGGACAACTGATTTTAAATCAGAACAATGGTAAGCAAGCTGCCATTGTAAACCGAATCATTGAGCTTCGGCATAGTTACTCATCTCTTGGGCTGTTAAGAAGAAACTCACTGGTATGGTTAATGCTCGTTAAAGATGTGGCTCGTACTGTAAAAGACATGCCAGTCCGTTATCTACAAAACATCAATGGTCAAAATTTTGAGTTTTTATATCAGCTTGATCGGTGTGGAAAACAGCTCATCCTTTTGCCTCAAGTCATGTTTTGCTTACGACAGTTCAGTGAAATCATCGAAGAGCTTTGCCAGAAACGTTGGATTGACTATATCCGTAAGAACAGCAGCAATGCACCTATTTTGAATCAGTTGCCGAATCTTGAACAATTCATGTTTGAGCCGAGTAGAAACCAGTTGAATGCGGTAGCAAATGTATTGGTCGACCTACAAGACTATAAATGCTTCTACTGCAATAAACCGATGCGCAATGGCAATTACGCCGTTGATCATTTCATTCCATGGTCTATGTATCCATCTGACACAGGGCACAACTTTGTACTTGCTGATTCAAGTTGTAATTCTAAGAAAAGTAATTTACTGGCATCAGATGAGTTTTTGCATAAGTGGCAAGAGCGTAATGAAGAACAGGATTTGATTATTGTGGATCGAATTTCTGTGTTGGGATTTCTGACCGATAAAGAACGCTCACATAAGGTGGCTGAGTGGGCGTACGTTCAAGCAAAAAATAATGGATATATTTACTTCAGCTCATAATTGAAGTTGTTAAGTTAAGGTTACTGCTTACTCGACATTTCAATATTTAAGCTATCGATTAAGAAGTTTTCTTGCTTTAATTAAAAAAGTTTTAGTCATTCTTTCAGCAATTGTTATCTTTTGTTTAGTTGGTTTTTACTATTTTATGTGGGGTGGCAACACCAGTCATGAAAATTTGAACAGTGTTAATACAAAATTTAAATTATTTGGTTCAGATCATAAAATAGAGTTAGCACAATTTTATGACCCAGATACAAAAAATATTGCTTGTTATATTAACCGAGCTAAAACAGGTGGTATTACG
>BCQK01000006.1_pt1 | contig 22012 bp, 28 predicted proteins | sample 1008131 | NCBI WGS metagenome assembly BCQK01 (sample SAMD00035458, study PRJDB4067) | museum specimen metagenome | isolation source: Liagora japonica specimen isolated from | place: Japan
AAGAAATTGTAAAAGTACAGCGAATTAAGACTCAAGAAGGTGAAAATCATCTGAAAAACTTATTGATCATGCATTTATCTAAAACAAATAGTTCTAAAGCAAAGTTACTTTTAGAAAGCTGGTCAAATTTTTTACCTTTGTTTTGGCAAATTGTACCACCTTCAGAATCTGATAGTTCAGTTACAAACCCAGTTATGTCACAATATAAATCTGTCGGCTAGTATTTTATATGAAGTTTAGTAATATAAGTCCCTAAATATATTGTAGTTCAAGTAAAATGTTAGATATCCATATTGTTTTAGTTTATTTACTTTTATACCATTTTGATTTTTGGAAATATAATGTTGGATTTATGGCTCATAATGTAAAAGTTTATGATACTTGTATTGGGTGTACACAATGTGTCCGTGCATGTCCTTGTGATGTCTTAGAAATGGTTCCTTGGGATGGTTGTAAAGCAGGACAAATTGCTTCTTCTCCCAGAACAGAAGATTGTATAGGGTGCAAGCGTTGTGAAACAGCATGTCCTACTGACTTTTTGAGTGTTCGTGTTTATCTAGGTGCTGAAACAACTCGTAGCATGGGCTTGGCTTACTAGTACTATGTTACGTTAAATTAGAAATTGATATGCAGTGTTATAAACTTATGTATAGCACTGCATTTTTTGTAAAATTTAGATGTAATTTTTCATTAATCAGACTCTATTTTGTGATCCAAGGAGTATACAAAAATATGGCATTGCATTATTCTATTGACAAAGCTTGTTCTGAAAAACAAGTTATTAAAACAATTATTGGTATAGATAATTTTAACTTTGTAAACTCTATTGAAAAAATTAAAGCTGCTGAGATAGCTGGTTCAACATATATCGATATAGCTGCCAATGTTGATATTTTATTAGAGGCAAAATCTTTTGTATCTTTGCCTATTTGTGTATCTTCTATCTGTGTACAAGAACTAGTTAATTGTCATAAAGCAGGTGCTGATATGCTAGAAATAGGTAATTTTGACATTTTCTATGGCAGGCATATTCACTTAACTGGTGAGGATATTTTTTCTATCGTAAAAGAGCTAATATATCAACTACCGCAAGCATCTATTTGTGTGACGATACCTCATTGTCTGAGTATTCATCAACAAATTATATTAGCGAAAAGATTAAAAAATTTGGGAATTGACATGATTCAGACAGAAGGTTGGTCAAGCAAGAAAATGGATTTATTAGATCTTTCGGATATGATTACAATAGCCTCTTCTACTTTGGGTAATGCATTAGCTTTATCTAATGCTGTAGATATACCAGTAATTGCATCTTCTGGAATCAGTTCATTAACTGCACCAATCGCAATATCTTGTGGTGCAATAGGTGTGGGTATTGGTTCTTTTTTTAATTATTTTGATTCTACTCTAGAACTGTCTAAAGAAATCAGTGAGACTCTAAATATAATGAAACTAAATGGTTATTCAAAATGTAATATACAAAATTATGTACTTCAGAAAGATAGCCTTAGTATTCTCAATAGTATATTATCATAGTGATATGCAACAATTATATGCAATATTGACTTAAATATATTTATATATTTTTATTTTTTTTATGAAAACGGTTTCGTCTTGTAATCGTATTGAAATTCGCAAAATCATCTTTCTATTTTTTATTGTATTTTTTTCGTTAGTATCATGGTTGGTTATTAATAAACATATCATGAATAAAACTTATTCGATTTTTGTAGAGTTTAATAATGCTCATGGTATTAAAAGAGGCTCACCAGTACGATTAAGGGGATTAATTATTGGCTCTGTTGTTGAATTAAGCAATGAATTGAATTCTATTTTGACACTGGTTAAATTGAATTCTTCCTCTCTGTTAATTCCTAGAAATTCACTAATTGAAACTAATCAAACAGGTTTATTGAATGATTCGGTTATAGATATTATTCCACTAGAAGCAATTTCGTCAGATCATCATCTAACTTTAGATCCATTATCTGTAAACTGTAGTGATAATCATATATTATGTCATTTATCTTATGTACAAGGGGATAGAGGTTTAAATTATGATGATTTGATTAGGGCAACTACCAGAATTTCACAGCGTTTTGATGACCCACGTTTTTTTAATCTGTTCTATGTATTTTTACATAATAGTGTAGAGATTACAGATAATGTATTGGAAACTCTAACGGATCTTTCAGATCTTCTGAATCTTTTAAACAAAATTTATGTAAAGTAATATACATCTTGAAGTTGTTAACAAATTTCTATTATTATAGGAAATACCTTAACTATAATATTACGGACACTTCTTACAAATATGACAATTAATGATCGTAAATCTTTACCACTGGATTTTTTGAAACCAGTTATAGAAATGGAAACTCAAATTATACATTTATCTGATTTAATTACTGATAATGATACAGGCATAGATCATAGTTTAGATACTTTGAGGCAAGACTTAGTAGATCTGAAACAAGATATTTTTGCTTCTTTGGCACCCCTGCAACGTTTACATTTAGTCAGACAGGCAGAAAGACCAACTACGCTTGATTATATTCCTTATATATTAGATGATTGGATTGAGTTACATGGTGACCGCGGAGGTGCAGATGATCCTGCTATGGTAGGTGGTTTAGGTAAATTGGATGGTCAGACTGTTGTATTTATTGGACATCAGAGAGGTAAGGATACTAAGGATAATGTTGCTAGGAATTTTGGTATGCCATCACCTGGTGGATATCGTAAAGCACTCAGGTTAATGCATTATGCAAATAATTTTAAATTCCCAATTATTACATTTATTGATACTCCAGGTGCTTGGGCAGGTATTGAAGCTGAAAGACTTGGTCAAGGTGAGGCTATTGCAAAAAATTTAAGAGAAATGTTTTCTTTTGATGTACCTATTATTTGTACTGTTATAGGAGAAGGAGGGTCTGGGGGTGCATTAGGTATAGGTGTTGGTGATGTAATGTTAATGTTGGAATATGCAGTATATACTGTTGCTACTCCCGAAGCATGTGCAGCAATATTGTGGAAAAATAGTCAACAGTCTCCTGAAGCTGCAGAGGCTCTTAAAATCACTTCATCAGATTTGAAATTACTAGGTATTATTGATGATATTGTACCTGAGCCAGTAGGTGGTTCACAAGCGAATCCTGGTGAAGCAGCTAATTATCTTAAACAAGAATTGGTCAGAAACTTGAGAAGCTTATCCTTATTCGATAAGGATAAACTCTTAGCCAACAGATATCAAAAATTCAGAAAAATGGGTACTTTTTACGAATACTAAGTTCGAATCTTGATATCTTGTGAGCAATACATGTAAATATATTATGTGTTATTGCTGTATTTTTAAGCTATTAAACCGGTGCCACGTAGGCCAAGTATCACACCTGCACCAATTACATGCCCTAGACTAGTTGTTGCTAATAATTCAGTGAGACCAAATCCCTGGAGACCAGCTATAGGCATAGAAGGGCCAAGATTTCTGACTTGTATTGCATATCTACCCATGGCTATCGCAAAAATATTACTTGTTATCATAATAAATGCTATTTGAGCAGACCAGTTAGTGGTTGTATTAGTTAATGCAATGGGATAATGAATATTCATTTATCTATTTAGTATGGGTTAAAAATGTATAGTTGTACTTCAGATATTTTATGTCACAATACAGTTTCTTTCAATATTAATATTATAAGAATTAACATTTCATAAAATAATAGGTATGATTTTTGGTTTAGTGACTATTTTTGCTGTTTTATGATACCCATCCATAACTGTGTAATCCTTGGCCAAGAAAATTAACTCCCAGATAACAAATCCAAACAATAAAAAAACCGATAGATGCAAGTATAGCTGGTTTTTTGCCTGACCATGATTTTGTTAGTCTAGAATGGAGATATGAAGCAAAGACAAGCCATGTAATTAAAGCCCATGTTTCTTTAGGGTCCCAGCTCCAGTACGAGCCCCATGCTTCATTCGCCCATACTGCTCCTGAAATTATGCCTATAGTAAGTAACGGAAAGCCAAGGCCAATAATTCGATAACTAAGATTATCTAAGCTTTCTAATAAGTTCATTCGAGATGCAAAATTTGGAGTTATTTGGATTTTGTTCATGCTTTGATTATAGACTTGTGCTACTGTATTATTTGTTGTTTGTGTATTATTTATTAAATAACCGCTAGAATCTCCTTTTAGGTTAACTAATTTATCTTGTGAAATAATAAGAAAAAGAATTGACAAGAGTGATCCTATTAATAAAAAGGCATAGCTAAGTATCATAACGGTCACATGCATCATCAGCCAGTTAGAATGTAAGGCAGGAACTAAGGGAGTTGCTTGTTGCATACCTTGAGGTAAGGAGATACTAGCAAAAGCAATAATAAATAGATCAATCGGAAGGCTAATTGCATTAACTATTTGGCTTTTAATTTGTTGGTTAATAAGTATTTGTGCTAGTGTAAGACACCATGTTAAAAAAAGTAGTGATTCATATAGATTACTTAATGGGAAATAACTATTTATCCACCATCTGCTTGCTAGGATAATCGCTAAAAGTATATTGACTATTATTACAGTTCCTCTGCTAAATATTTTAAAAAATGTCAAATATGGGAATGCTATAGTAGTCCAGCAAGTTAATAGGTTAATGAGTAGCAGAACAAAAGATGTGTTGATGAGTCCGTTGTGTACTATATTCCATTCCATCATGTACTCCAGTTTTTTCTTTGTTTAGTATTTGACTTAATAATATTATTATATATGAATCAATGAAATATATATTTTTTTGTTTTTCTTCTGCGTAGTATATAATATATGGCCATGTATCGTTTAAATACATGACCATCTGTCATTTTTTTTGTAAGTCTTAATTAAAAATTAGAAGATATCTTCTGAATTTTTTAGCTAAGTGCATTAATAATATAGTCAAGAGCAGCTGCGTATTCAACTCCTGCTTGTGCTGACATATCACGAGGTACACATAGTCTATCTCTTGTGAAAGTGAAAGCAGCAACGTAAGAAGCTGCAGGCAGGTTTAATGTTCTGTATACTTCGCGTGCACCTGCAATAGCCCACTCATCAAGAGGACCTGTACCACCTACTACTAGAGAGTAGTTAACGATTCTCATGTAGTGATCGATGTCTCTGTAGCATTTATTAACTTTCTCTTGGCTGTCGCCAGCTTCACCAGGATTTTTAAGATAAGAATATTTAGCAAAGCAAGCGTCACCAGCCTCTTTTACTACAGCTTCGTGATTTCCAGCTAGTTTTTCTGCTGCTTCTAATCTTGCAGCAGCACGTTGAATGTTACCTTGGATAGACTCAAGATCTGAAGATGAAGGGAAACGACCAGCAGCATCTGCAGCGCTGATCGTAGTAGTCATAACTGATTTCATTGTTATCTCCTTGATTGGATAGTTATTATCTCTAAAGCTGAGTTAGCTAATAGCAGCAGCAACTCTATCACAGTAGCTAGCAATTTCAGATGCTAGTGCTGAACAGTCACCAGATGCACATGCCATTTTACGTTGTGAAGCTGTGTTTGTAATAAATGCAACAGCAGCAGCCTTCATAATGCTTACAGCTCTTACAGAAGAGTTAGTTGGTACGCCTAGAGCGATATAAGTTTCTTTTAGACCATTTAAACAACGATCTTCAAGTACTGAAGGATCACCTGCTAAAAGCGCGTAAGAAGCGTATCTTAGAATGATTTCTCCATCACGTAGACATGCTGCCATACGACGGTTTGTATAGCAGTTACCACCCGGAGCAATTAAACCAGGGTTTTCGCAGATCATACCAGATACAGCATCTGATACTATGCAACTAGCATTAGAAACGATGAAATTAACGGCGTCAAGACGAGTGTTACCGTCAGCGATGAATTTTTTAAGAGCTTGTAAATCACTGCCGCCTACATAAGCAGCTTTAGCGTCTGAATTAACTACAACTCTAGAAAATGCGTCAAGCATGGAGCTCTCCCTATTACAAATATAAAGGACTTAGCTGTTTCAGCTGTCTTTTTGTTTGACTGGCTGATGTATTAGTATCGAAACTACAATATATGACAGATTTATTCAAAAATTAATAACAAGTTAATAAACTGTTACATTTCTGTGTTCAACTTAGAGAATAATTAATTACTTAATTACAGTTTAGGTTATTTACATTATTCTCTGATTTTTAACCAGAAATTTAATAATATTATCCTTAATGAGCATATATTGAAGTGTTAAGTTAAGATAACTTTTGCTTTCATCAGTACTCAGATCAATAAGTTTCTTACGAATCACAGTTAGCTTAAATTGTTGCTCAAGACTTAAGTTATTGGGTTGGTTCATTTTGTAAAATGATAATAGCATTATCTATCTACATTGATATATCTAGTACATCAAATAAGATATATTAAGTTTTTGATGAATGGACAGGCTAGCAATAATATTGATATATATTATTGGAAATAATTAAATAACATTAACTTGTACTATGCATAATTTATATTTCTTTTACAGTAATTGTGAATAGGTCGAATTTTTATGTACACAAATAACTATTACAGTTATTTTCGTAGTATACTGTAGTTTGCATAGTTATTCTTGTATATTTAAGTCTCAAAATAATGTCTTAGATATATATTTGGAAATGAAGTGTCAAAGTATGCTATGTCAGAATAAATTCAATCTATTTTTGATTTTATCGAAAATACCTATAAGCTATACTGGAGATCCAATATGTCGATACCAATATTAAATTATTCTTTATCAACTCAAAACCAACGTGTCAATGGATTTGAAACTTATCCTGGCGATGAGCAGCCTACTGTTTATACAACAGATAATTTACCAACCGCTAATGGTATGGATGAAATTATTTGGGCTGCTTACAGGCAGGTATTTAGTGAGCATCAAATTTTGAAAAGTACCTCCGAGTATTTTCTTGAATCACAATTAAGATTTAATCAAATTAAAGTTAAGGATTTAATAAAAGGTCTGTTATTATCAGATAGTTTTCGTAAACTTAACTACGATGTTAATAATAACTATCGTTTTGTGGAAATGTGTGTACAAAGAATTTTAGGTCGTGATGTATATAATGATAGAGAAAAATATGCTCTTTCAGTTATCATAGGATCAAAAGGCTTGGAAAGTTTCATTGACTTACTTCTAAATAGTGAGGAATATATTGATAATTTTGGCGATTCGATTGTTCCTTACCAAAGACGTAGAATTATTGCTCAAAGAAGTAGAGGAGAAATGCCTTTTAACTTAAAAACACCAAGAACAGCAGAAGCATTTCTGAATAAATCTGTTATGCCGCAGTTAACTTGGGCGGGACCAGTTCGTAAGTTTAGGCCTCAAGAACAAACTCCAAAAGCCGGCGATCCAGCATTGTTTTTATCTATGGTAACTGATGTAGCCTAGGTACTTTAATTGCTAATTCTGTATGACAAAGTTATCGGTCAAAATAATATTCTTTTTTGACCTGATAATATTTTAGCTACCTAACTTAAATGCATCTACAAATAAGCCATATAAAATACCTATTTTTATATAATTAAGTCGGTTGATTATAATTTTATTGAGATTTGTTCTAAAACTTATCGGGTAAGTATATTGACTGATTCTCTCGTAAAATGTGACTATGATGGCTGCACCTATAATTCCCCAGTCACCTGTTTGTCCAGGAATTGTTGAAAGTGTAGTAGATGTGAAAAATCCTAAAAGCATGTAAAGTATGCTGAGGCTTAAAGCATTGATGTTAGTTTTTCGAGCATGATTTATAGGATTAAATAAATTTTTAACAAACTTAGCCAAATTGGTTTGAGACATTATGATAAATACTTGATTATGAAACAAATAAATTGGTAGGTAAATATGATTTGTGTAAAGTTATTTAAGATTTAGATACTATATAACTTCATTTGTTAAATATTTTTCTCTCCCAATCCATTAATTAAGTATTGAAAAGGTTTATCAATAATTTTATTGTCAGTTAAACTGATTTGGTTAACTTTTACAGTTTCAGTAATGATGTTCTGCAAAATTTGTATACTTCTAGTTGTTGGACCAATCGGTACTTCTAATGAGTTATAAGTTTCCCTTAATCCATCCAAGACTCTTTCATTTAAAATATCATTATCACCCGCGATAATAGCATAGCTACAATAACGGAGATAGTATTCTATATCTCTTAAGCATGCAGCATAGCGCCGAGTTGTATATGAATTGCCACCAGGTCTTAATAACTCGGGTTGTTCTTCATATAATTGAGAAGATGTTTCTTTAATTATATTCGAAGCTTGGCTGTTAATAATCTCTGAGACACGTATTCTATCTAAGCCTGTAGAAAAATAAGTATTTAATTCATCTAATGCTGTGTTATCTAAATATCTTCCAGCCAGATCATATTTATTAACAACGGTTGATATTGCATCTTGCATAATTCTATTCCTCCATTATATGTGTTTAAATCATACCCACCGTATAATCAAGTTGTTTGAAAATTTAGTTCAGTAGATTATATTGATTTATGATATGTAGTATAATCGTATCTTATTCGCTTACATGCTAATTGTTATCTTGATTGATAATGTTAATAGAATTTTGTATGAGATCGTTAGTCATACTAATATAGAATATTACTATAAGGTTAGCCATCTATTTATACTTTTATACTTATGTCATTGATTTACCCATCTCTAAATGCAAAATTTTTACTATATTTTCATAAAATACCGAGTTTAGTGTCTCAGAAAAGCAATATTATTGAAGATGATCTTTATTGTAAAATTAATATAATTGTCAATAGTTATATCTGTGTTAAATTTTATGCTTCTGATCATAGTGTGTATTTAAATTCATCCATGCTTCAAGTAGTATTTACATCTACCAATGCTGAATCAATGATCAAGTTAATAAGTATACATTTACTCATTAGTTCCAATTTATCCATTAGTCATGCCTTATATATTGGAGGAGAATTAATGAAAGCTGAATTAGCACTTATTATGAGACAAGAGTATATCCAAAATTAATTATCTGATATTATATAATTTAAGATGGATGCTTTCTAGTAAGAGCATGTAACTCAGTGGATAGAGTGCCAGATTCCGGTTCTGGAGGTCGAGGGTTCAAGTCCTTCCTTGCTCGTTAATGAATGCTTGACTTGTATTTTAGCATAAATTATATTATTCTTTATTTTACACTTATCTCATACAAGGGACTGTCAGGTTTCTACATGTTAGTAATTTGTTGGAAGGTTAATGCGCGGTGAGTTACAATAACTGGCCAAAAATAAAAAATAAATGCAAAAAACCAAATCATTCCTTTATCTCAAAGTTTAGTTAAAGCTTAGTAGAAATATCAAAATATATTGAAGTAAGCTTTATCATTTTTGGGTATCAGCTAATATAATAGCACAAAGTAGTTGATAACTTATTAGAGTGTTGCTCTTAAACAACTGGCAAGTTGAAATATTTGACAGGTTCAAGTAAAGTTAAATTCACAAAGTCAATCTACATTTTGCTGTATCTAGTTGTTAGATACCTTCTGAAATATTTTTATTAACATGGACGTGGGTTCGAGTCCCACCAGTTCCATATCTCCTAAGACGGACTGATTTTAGATAGGAATATATAAACTATATAACAGTAAAAGCTTGAAGTTTATGTAGATATATAGTACAAGACAATATAAGTCAGTTGTTAAAGTACTATATTTAAAAATGTTGAAAGCAGGAACAAACAATATAGAAAGTTCTAGCTTATTTAAGATAAGTGTCATGATTCTTGTTATATTTGTATTATTTAGAACTTATAGTTTTATTATCTATGCCTTTTATATTATCTTTAAATACGTTAAATTATAGTTTTCCAAATGAAATCTTAGTGCCAAATTATTTTCAAGTACATAAACTCTCTAATACAGCATGTTTACGGGGTGAGTTGTTGCTTAAAAGTACAAGTAAGCGTAAAACACAGGAGCTTGTATTGGCTACTGAGTCAGTATACCGTTTTTCTAAAATTCAAGAAAATCAATCTAAATTATTTCAGGAGTTATTGGATAAATATTGGAGGCAAACTATTTTTTTATCTAATGCTAATCCAATAGTGCGTAAATACTCAGCTTTATTAGCTAAGCAAGAAGAGGTACTACTGAAAAGTAGCAAAAAGAAATTTATGTCTAATTTAAGTAAAGCTTTGCAGAAAGGAGAAATATATGCTGACCTTAATAATACATCATTGCAAAATATGCAATCTTCCCAGGGTTCTATTCGGTATATTTGGGGAAAAAGTTTAAATATTAGATTACCTAAGCATTGGGATGGTTTATGGAGTAATAAAAGAGTTATTGATCAATCTAGTAAGTCCAAAAATCGTCTAATTAGTCATCTACAGAATAATAACTTCCCTGTTTTTGTTTTAGCTAACAGTTTAAATCAAATTGTAGTTACTGAACCATCAAGTCAAATTATACATCAAAATAATATTTTTCATAAGGTTTATCTTTGGTATTATGACCGTTTTTTATGGAAAGAAGATAATAATTCAGTTTATGAAGGGTGGTTTTTCGTAAATCCTAAAGATGCAGAAGAATATGCAAACTTTATTAAATCACGATATCCTCGTTCTGCTCATCAAAACGGCTTAGGTGTATTATCTACCACATTGAAAACTTATTATAGTTTAAATCGGTCAGCTCCTCCGAGGACAGAATTTCGCTTATTTCCAGATCTTGAAGAAGTAGGACGTTTGGTCGTATCATCGAAATATCGTAAGGGATTATGTTTTGATAAAAGGCAAAACTATGGTCGTAGATATTTTCAAGGTCAGCCGGTTTATTTGATTAAGTCTATCTCGGGTATTAATCGAAGAACTGGAGGCAAAGATGATATTAGTTATTATTATCAAATACCAGGAGATGTATCAGGTAAAAAGTATCAAGGAGTCTTTTTTAACAAAACTGTTGCATTTAATGCTTGGCAGAATTTCCGTACTTTAAATGCAAATTTGAAATTACCTTTTGAGCCAAAGTTAGAGGTTTACAACTTAGAAGATTTTATTAAAGATCATGAAAGTAATGATAATCTTTATGATAATAATTTTTTATTTATACCATCAGAGGATACTTACAAATATGTAAAGTCTATTAGTTCAAATCACTCGGTAAATGACAACATACTTCTGAAGCAGCTTGCTATATGCCGATTTTCATGTAGCCTTTGGATTCAAAGGCTAATATGGTCATTAACTAGTGGACAACCACCAAATTAAAATTAATTTTTATTTGGTGTTGATGATTATAGATAATATTACTTGCGTGAATAGTATTCAACAACTAACAGTTCATTGAGTTGTATGGCAACCCATTCTCTTTCAATAATACCATTCACTTTACCAACTAAAGTATTAGTATCTAATTCGAGATGGCTAGGTATATTAGCTAATCCCGGAAACATTAAATATTTTGAAACTAGACTTCTAGAACTGTCTTGGGGTTTTATAGTAATTGTATCTCCTGGTTTGCATTGATAACTTGCAATTGATACTGTATGATTATTTACATATACATGTCCATGATTTACAAGTTGTCTGGATGCTGGTATTGTAGGTGCCATACCTAATCGAAATAAGGTATTATCTAGTCTCATTTCTAAAAGTTGCAATAAAATGTAACCAGTAGATCCTGGTACTCTTTTAGCTGTCTTGACATATCTTGACAGCTGTTTTTCATTAAGGCCATAGTTGAATTTTAATTTTTGTTTTTCTTCTAAACGAACTGCGTACTCTGATGGTTTTTTATTTTTATTTCCGTGCTCTCCTGGAGGACTTTGTTTCTTGGAAGTTTTTCTTGTTAATCCTGGTAAATCACCTAATCTTCTGCATAAGCGTAGTCTAGGTCCTCTATATCGTGACATTCTCATATCTCCTTATTATTAGTTATGTGATAAATTTATCGTTTAGGTGTTAATATCATTACCATATTTTTACCATCACGAGAAGGTTCTTGTTGTATATCTGATACATCTTCCAAATCTTTTGCCATTTTATGTAAGAGTTCTATGGCTAAGTTAGTGTGTTGAATTTCTCGACCTCGAAAAGTTATTGTTGCTTTAACCTTATCACTTGCTTGTAAAAAACGCAAAGCCTGATTTAATCTGACTTGATAATCATGTGTTTCTATCTTATAGCGCATTTTCACTTCTTTGAGATGGGAATTATGCTGTTTTTTCTTAGCTTCTTTCGCTTTTTTTTCTTGATTGAATTTGTACTTACCATAGTCAACAATACGACATACTGGAGGATTAGATTTATTACTAATTAGTACTAAATCTAATCCCTCAGCTTGTGCGGATTTAAGGGCTGCATCTAATGATAGAATACCAATTTGGTTCCCCTGTACGTCAATTAGACGTATCTCTGAAAAAGGGATACGTTCATTTATAACAGGAAGATCGTGATTTTTTTTCTTGAAATTTTTATTTTTTTCTAACACTATTTATTCATGAGTTTAATTATTAAAATATTTTTAAATATCTAGGATCTATTATAACATTAGATTATATAGAATGATATGGTCATTTATAAGTCTTGTGAAACATTTATCTTTGAATCTGATATTATAGTATATGTATTATCATCATGAAAATAATCTATGAAACATACTTTATCGGTCTTAGTGGAAGATGAATCAGGTGTTCTATCGAGGATATCAGGTCTCTTTGCACGTAGAGGTTTTAATATTGAAAGTTTAGCTGTAGGTCCAGCTGAGCAACCAGGGATTTCTAGAATTACTATGGTAGTTCCTGGGGATAATAGAACAATAGAACAACTTACTAAACAGCTATACAAACTTGTCAATATTTTAAAAGTTCATGATGTTACTAATATACCATCTGTTGAGCGCGAATTAATGTTACTTAAAATTCATGCTTCTAAGCAGTACAGGGCAGACATTTTAGATATTGTTAATATTTTTCGAGCACGTATTGTTGATATCTCAAAAACTTTTATGATTTTGGAGGTTACCGGTGACCCTGGTAAAATAGTTGCCTTGGAACAATTATTGTCTCAGTATGGTATTGTAGAAATAGCTAGAACAGGAAAAATATCTTTAACGCGTGCATCAAATGTAAATACTGAATTTCTTCGTAAAAGTTTAACTTTTAAGTCCTTACAGTAGCTGTAACATCAGTCCAAGATCCGGGCTGCTCTATAAAGGATAAACATTCAACAACATCCCAGTCAAGTTGTTGACGGTTATGGATATCGATATAATTGGCATGTAAAATGGAATAAGATGGTTCGAATAGGATATGGGTAGAGCCATGTCTATGGTTACTATTATGCTGTGATGCAACAAAGTAATAAGTCGAGCACTTGTGAACATAAAGGCAATTAATACATATACACATAGTAAATATGATTTATAATTAATGGGGGCGGAGGGACTTGAACCCTCACGATCTTGAAAGATCAACAGATTTTAAGTCTGTTGTGTCTACCATTCCACCACGCCCCCAATGTAATAATTATTAGTTGATGATGAAACGAAGCGGCACCCAGATTCGAACTGGGGATAAAGGATTTGCAATCCTCTGCCTTACCACTTGGCCATACCGCCACGATATCTCTAACATATTCTAACATATATCTTGCTAGACTTTCTAGTTCCCAAACTCACCTGCAAACAAACGACTTTTTAGGATATCTTCTGATTCTATTGTAACCAAATCTGCTTTAGTGAGCATTTTATCACCACTTGCAAATATTCTATTAGCTTGACGCATTCTAGCACGGTCAATTGCATTTCTTATACTTCTTGCGTTAGCAAAGTGTGGTTGCTGCATTCGTCGGTTAGTATATTCTAAAAGTACAATATCTGCATCAGGAGCAAAACAATATTGTTGCTCCTGCATCATTAATTTTGCGATTTGTAATAGTTCTTCTGAAGTATAGTCAGGAAAATCAACATGGTTAGTAACTCTAGAAGATAAACCAGGATTAGATTCATAGAATTTGTCCATTCTATCTTTATAACCAGCAAAAATTACAACTAAGTCATCCCTTTGATTTTCCATTACTTGCAGTAATATTTCAATAGCTTCTGCACCATAGTCACGTTCATTATCTGCTTTATATAAATAATAAGCTTCATCAATAAACAATACTCCTCCTATAGCTTGCTTCAGAACTTCTTTAGTTTTAGGGGCAGTATGTCCTATGTATTGTCCGACTAAGTCATCACGTGTTACAGTAAGTAAATGTCCTTTTCGTATATATTCTAGTCTATGTAAGATATCTGCCATTTTCATGGCCACAGTTGTTTTTCCCGTCCCTGGGCTACCGGTGAAAGACATGTGTAATCCAGGACTACCTGAGACTAAATCTAAACTTTTTCTAAGCCTATCAATTAATAGTAAGGCTGCAATTTCTCGTATGCGTGTTTTAACAGGGATTAACCCTACTAGTTCTCTTTCAAGTTCATCAATAACTTCTTGTATTTCTGTTTTACTGTATTCTTCTTGTAAGTTTACAAGAGTATCGTCAGAAAATTGTTGTTCCATGTTATATCTTTTATATTTTTACTTAGCAATAGAAAACTACCACTAAGGATAATTTTCTGCAATATAGACTTTATAAAACAATTATATATGAATTGTCAGATATGAAATTTATATTATTAATTGCTTCTTATTATTAGTATCTAACACCTTCTGGTTTTTCTGTAGCATAACTATGAATGCTGTACTTTTGGCTACGTCCAACATCTTCTGTACGTAGTAGTGTGAAACCAGGCTCAGAGATTGGTCTGTTGATGATGAAAGATAAACAGCAACTTTCTACACCACGTGTATTATCAAAAGCATTAACTTTGATATAAACACCCGGGTTTGCTTTACGACAACTTGCAATTTCATACATAACTGCAGCTGGATCTTGTATATCAAATAAAGGAAGTCCCCAAAGTTCCCAGTATGCATTTCTTGGGTGTGGATCATCTGTATACTCAATGTTTATCGACCAACTTTTGGTAACTGCATATGCAATTTGTCTAGATATTTGCTCATCTGTTAGGTCTGGCAGGAATGAAAATGTTCCTTGTGTTAATCTCACTTTTGTATGCTCCTTTAATAATTAGGCTAATAAAACTTTAGTATATTTATATTTACAATCTTTACTCGTGTAAAAGTAAAGATGTCTTACTAATGCTTAGTAACGTTAAACGTTAGCTGTCGGAGTCTCTACAAAGTCAGCTGTATCAGTAGAAGTATAGTTAAAGGAAATATCTTTCCATAAATCTAAAGCTGTTTGTAGAGGACCACAAGTTTTTGCAGCATCTCTTAGAATTTGAGGTCCTTCATTTACATAATCACGACCTTCATTTCTTGCTAGTACCATGCTTTCTAATGCAACCCGGTTTGCCGTAGCACCTGCTTGAATACCATCTGGGTGACCAATCGTACCGCCTCCAAATTGTAATACTACATCATCACCAAGATAGTCAAGAAGTTGGTGCATTTGTCCACAATGTATACCACCAGAAGCTACAGGGGTAACTTTTCTTAATGATGCCCAATCTTGTTCAAAGAAAATACCTTGAGGTAGGTTTACATCAAGATGAGATTCTAATAGTGTGTTATAGAAACCTTTAATCATTAAAGGATCACCTTCCAGTTTACCTACTACAGTACCAGCATGGATATGATCTACCCCAGCCATACGCATCCATTTACAGATAACTCTGAAATTCATACCATGTTCTTTTTGACGAGAATATGTTGAATTACCAGCTCTGTGTAAGTGTAGGATCATATCTGTTTTGCGAGCCCATATAGCCATAGTTTGTATTGCTGTATATCCGATAACTAAATCGATCATACAGATTACACTACCAAGTTCTTTGGCAAATTCTGCTCTTTCATACATATCTTCCATTGTTCCTGCAGTAACATTTAGGTAATGGCCTTTAATTTCACCTGCAGCAGCTTGAGCACGGTTAACACCTTCCATTGAGTAAAGGAATCTTTCTCTCCATCTCATAAAAGGTTGAGAGTTAATATTTTCATCGTCTTTTAAGAAGTCTAGACCACCTTTAAGACCTTCATAAACTACACGTCCGTAGTTTTTACCGGAAAGACCAAGTTTTGGTTTAACAGTTGCACCTAAAAAAGGACGTCCAAATTTATCCATACGTTCGCGCTCTACAACAGTACCTGTTGCAGGACCTTGGAAAGTCTTTAGATAAGCTACAGGTAGACGCATATCTTCTAATCTTAGTGCTTTAACAGCCTTAAAACCAAATACGTTACCGATAATTGAAGCTGTAAGGTTAGCAATTGATCCTTCTTCAAAAAGGTCAATATCATATGCAATATATGCAAAATATTGATCCGATGAATTTGGTACAGCATCTACTTTGTATGCTTTTGCACGATATAGATCGCAAGCTGTTAAAAGATCTGTCCATACAACTGTCCAAGTTGCTGTAGATGACTCACCTGCAACTGCAGCAGAAGCCTCAATTGGATCTACTCCAGGTTGAGGTGTTACCCTAAATAATGCAAGTACATCAGTTTCTTTAACAACATAATCAGGATCCCAATATCCCATTTTTGCGTATGGAATTACTCCAGATTCATAGCGTTCGTTTTTGATCCTTGTCCGTTCTTCTACGGATTGAGACATGTATTCCTCCTTGAGTGTAAGGCAGTTTCATTAGGTTTATTGTGTTACATACTTTTGTAAATATGTAATCAGTCAATATATCATTCATACAGGAGAAAGTTTTTCCTGTAACCCTAGTTAATAATTTATCATTTTTAAGTGATCAACTGATTATCACTTTATTTATATGAATGATAAGTTTTACTAATCTGAAATAATAAAGGATCGAAATAATATAGATATCATACTCTATTTGTGATACAATTAATCCAGCATGGGGATATGTATGTATGAGGAAATAATTGTGTTAGTTTCTCAAGTAATGGATTCTACGTTTAACAAAGAAGTTCTTGAACATAATCAACCTGTCTTGGTTGATTTTTGGGCTCCATGGTGTGGTCCATGTAGGATGGTGGCACCTGTCGTAGATGAAATTGCACATGAATACAGTAGAAGTATAAAAGTGGTTAAAATCAATACTGATGAAAATCCCAGTACAGCAACTGAATATGGAATTAGGAGTATTCCGACTTTAATGATTTTCAAAGGTGGTGATAGGGTAGATACTGTCATAGGTGCAGTTCCAAAATCTACTCTTGCAAGTACGTTAAATAAGTATTTAGATAAATAATCGAGGATAAAATATATGTCTAAAGTATGTGCAATTAGTGGCAAAAAAAGAAATAATGGGTATGCCATATCTCATTCTCATGTAAGGACAAAAAAAATTCAATCTGTTAATTTGCAAATATGTAAGATCTGGTCTGTGAAAAAGAAAACTTGGGTAAAAGTCAGAGTGTCTACAAAAACAATGAAAACACTGCTGAAAAAAAGTTGTTCTTTAAAAAAATTGACTTAGAGTAGTGACATTTTTATAAATTTGTGCTATAGTATATCTTAGCAACACTTAGTATAACCTACATACATTTATATTGGTATTGGTTAAAGTAGGTAAATAGACAAAAATACATTAGAGAGTTTTGGGAGATAGAAAATGGAAAGAGTTAATTTAGAGGAAAACAACATATTCGAAGACTTTGATAGTTTCTTAGAAGAAGAAAAACTTACTGGATGGTCCGCAACTTGTTTGGATCAAACAATATCTTACTATGTTGAATGTAATTGTCATGAAATGAGTCAAGAAGTAGATAACATGCATAACAATTAAGTGTTCATCTGTTTTAGCGATTACATTATTATTAGTATCTAATGATATTAGATAATCATATCTAGCAAATGAAAGATCGATAACCTTAATTCTTTCACCACGGTCTTTGTAAAAAATTTTACAAAGACCATTATGCTTGTGAAAACTATTATATTAGTGTTACAATTATTGCATTAAATTAAAGCTAGTATAGCTCAATTGGTAGAGCAGCTGATTTGTAATCAGCAGGTTACGGGTTCAAGTCCCCTTACTAGCTTATGTTACTGCACTTAATCCTGCGCTTTGCAGTACTGGTATATTGGCAAGGCATAAGTATGCAAATCCAGCTCCTCCGACTGCACCTACAAGAAAACCAGCTGTGAACTGACTCCAGCCCTCAGAAGTTTGTAAAACATCTTTACTATCTTCTTTATCAAAAGATACATTTCCATACATTGATAAACATGTTGTCAATATAATAATTAGTCCTACTGCTGATAAGAAGCCAGATAACAAAGCAACATCTGTATTTCTTAATGGTCCTAATTTGTCAAATGGTCCAACAAGAAAATAACCATGTGCCATACCTATTTCTAAACCACGCATCAGTGGAGTTACACCGCGTCTGTATGCAGGCAAGTTACTAAGCAAGCCTCTAGTGAAACTAGAAGTACTTACAGGAGTAGATAAGTTTCCTACAAAAGGATCGTCATTGTAGGGTTGAATAAAATCTGTCATAGTTCTGATTCCCAGATGAATTAATTTAGTTATACTTTAAGCGACTTGAATATATGATATACTATATTATGTATTTATATACGTTTTTATTGCAAATATTTAAGAATCTGTCCTGATATATTGAAAATCTGACTAATGTACTAAGATATAATATTAGAGTAGAGCGTTACTTCAAGAATCAATCAATATATTAAACAGTTAAATTACAAAAGGCATATTAATAATCATGAGTATTTTTATTAGTTATATTATATTTTTATCATTGTTTATGGCATTAGCTATTGGACTATTTTTTAGTTTACAGTCAATAAAACTTATATAAAGGAAGAAAAAGTCTTATCTATTATTTTAACCAAAACTATGCTTGTTAGACAAGATAATATTCGGGGTTCAAGACGTTTTAGTAATTATTGGTGGGCTTTCTCAATTTTAACAGGTGGTTTAGGATTTTTTTTAGCAGGTATATCTAGTTACTTTAATAAAGAATTTTTACCTTTTACATCCTCTGCAGAACTACTTTTTATACCACAAGGTATAATTATGACTTTTTATGGTACTACAGCATTGTTTTTAAGTATATTTTTATGGTTAACTATATTTTGGGATGTTGGTGGCGGTTATAATCGTTTTGATCAGCAAGCAGGCGTAGTTACAATATTCAGGCTTGGGTTCCCTGGCAAAAACCGTGTCGTGTGTCTTGAATATCCTATTCAAGATATTAAGTCAATTAAAGTAATGATACAAGATGGATTGACCCCAAAGAGAGAGATCTATTTGAGAACTAAAGATAATAAAGAGATACCATTAACAAGAGTTGGTGAACCTATGATGCTTGCAGAGATCGAAAATCAAGCGACAGAACTGGCTAGACTACTTGGTGTAATTGTCGAAGGTATATAGGTATCAGAATAAATTATAAACTTGATTCATTGTATAATTTGGGTTCATCTTGTATAATGATGAATAGAAGCGGGTATAGTTTAGTGGTAAAACCTTAGCCTTCCAAGCTAATGATGCGGGTTCGATTCCCGCTACCCGCTTGATATGTGTAAGCTTTATTGCATCTGGCTGGATTCGAACCAGCGATGTCCTGTTTAGGATGGCGGATTATTCGAGTCGATATTGTCAGTTCTTGATATAATACCTCTCTTTCAGAACCGTACATGAGACTTTCATCTCATACGGCTCCTACCCATATTGCTTATTTAAATTTAAGCTACTATTAATATTTTTAATCATATTATAATTTATCTGACTTTTACTTTTTCTTGCCCATACGTAGAGCATTCGAAAAAGATACTGTTTTAAGTCTTTATCTAGTATATACTCTCTTAGTAAACTATAATGGAGCATCCAAAGATTTAATATTCTACAGATCTGATTTACTCTACCTTTGGTTGATGTATAAAATTTAATACGATAATGACCTAAATGATTTTTACTGTAAAGTAAGTGTTTAACAGATAACATTAGTTCTTTCACGCATTGACTTGCTTGAAAATATTTTATACTTTGGATAGTTTTTTGAAACTTATTTTTCAAATGGCAGCAAACCTCTAATAAACAAAATGTTGTAATACTGATATTATAAAGAAACTTCTGTATCATAACTTTATTTAAAATATCACGATAATCTGTAATATTAAAGAGATAGATCTCATATAATAAGTAATTATAGGTGGTTTGCTTATCATTACTATGATGTAATTTTTGCTGATAGTAATTCCAATCTGTCCCTAGTGTTAGTATTAGATAAAGTAAATCTGTTAGTTTAAAATTTACTGTGTTTTTATATTTACACGGTATTTGTATACGTTCTTGCAAAAGATACTGTTTATCGAAGTGATTATCAAGCTTTTGACGAATCCATTGTATCGATTGCATTTTTGATAACAAATATTGTTTATCTATATTTTGTAACAAAGAGGGATTGATTTGGTAATTTACAGACCATTTAATTATATGCTTCTGCTTATAACGTAATCTGTAACATGTTTTAATTTTGGGTTTCCACTCAGCTTCTAAGCACCAAGTTAGAAGTGTCTCATTGATATTATTCAGATTCAGTCTGTTGAGTGCTATTAATTTATCTTGTTTTATTACTGATATAGTATTATAAGACTTATTAATATCTAAGGATAATTCCTGAATAGATGAAAGAGAGAGTAATAGTTTTTGTAAACCATGTACTAGTAAGCTATTACATTCTTGTGAAGCTTGATAAATTTTTTTTTGGAGATAGAAAAGTTTTTGTTGCCTTTCGTAATTTAACGCTTTTGTTATAGTCAAGTTTTTTGTTTGAACATCTTGAATAATAACTTGCATTCTAATGCTCCAATAAATGAAAATCAAATATTATATAATGGGCGTAATACGTCTGCTTATTTCTATGATTAGTAGAATATTTGCTTCTTATTACTTCTTACCATACTGTAATATTCGTTACCTTAACTTATCTCTATAATGAAGAGAAATTACAGATATGGTTATACCGTTCCATACTTTCTAGATTCATGACTTAGACTCCTCTCTATGTATTATCCTTCGCTTTTAGAAATCATGCTTTGTATAACTCATAATAACTAGCCTAAGGAAGACATTTTAAATAATACTTTATACAAGGGTTCGTGTTACTAATCTTATCATATTCCATCTAGTCAGCTTTATTATACTAATAGTAAGGTTGTTATTATTACAATTGACATGATGAGTTCATTCATGATTTATGAATGGCTAATGTTATTTAGCAAAGAAAATATAGTTATCACACTTTTATATATAAAAAGTGGTTTTTGGTTAGCTTAAGGTAAGAGTACAACCTTTAACACCCAAAAAACGGGTCGCACATGAGTCCGCTGCCTTCGGCCTCTCGGCCACAGATGCATGGGCACTACTATAGCATAAAAAAAATAATTAGCCAAGATGGATTATTCATTCATACTATGATATGTTGCTACAGCGGACGGAGAGACTCGGTTTAAGTATCGAAAAATCCAATACTTGAAAATTGTATCCAGGATAACGGGAAAGGTAGATATAAATAAAAATATAAAATCTCGGCTTTCTGGCAATCCAAAATGTCGTAAAATAATTTCAAGTACTACTTCCCAGCCATGCGGAGAATGAAAACCAACAAATACATCAGTAAATAAAATAATCAAAAAAGCTTTAGCAGTATCACTAAGTCCATAGATTATTTCGTTAATAAATGATTTGAGAATGTACAATTCACGTCGCCCACTTATAATGAGTATAAATAGAACAGTTAAAGAAAGTATATCAGCTAGGATATTTTTAATTGAATTAATACTTTCACTTACATATTCTTTAGTTATTAGCAATGCTTTTTCTTTAACTTTAACTTTAATTAAGTCGTTGGAAATATCTGGAAATTTACCAATTAAAATTTCGAAATGTAATTTTTCTTCAAATCTTTGTAATTCAATAAAAGCTCTTT
>BCQK01000008.1_pt1 | contig 21239 bp, 20 predicted proteins | sample 1008131 | NCBI WGS metagenome assembly BCQK01 (sample SAMD00035458, study PRJDB4067) | museum specimen metagenome | isolation source: Liagora japonica specimen isolated from | place: Japan
TGCACTGGAAAATGGGATGTTTACCATCGGTTGGATAATGGGAGCCGGATGAGCTGAGAGGTTCATGTCCGGTTCTGCGAGGGGCTAAGGGTGAAATTCCCTTGGTCTACTCACCCCTAAAACTTTAAGTCATAAGTCTTTTACGCTTGGCTTGTGTAACAAAGCTAGCATAATGCAACAAAACTAAACACAGCTGGAACTGAATGCGCAGAATTAATGCATAAAAATTTCCTGTCAGGAAATTTTGTAGTTTTCTCAAACCTAAGAAACTGAAATATATATAAATAATAAAATGGCATATTCCTTGCTAACTCTAAATATGTTGATTAGTAGGGTGACTCAGATGAGTAAATTCAGCTTATTTAAAATTAAAGATATTCGCTTAATCGGGCAGAAGTCATGTGAATTGTATATGGAGAATATTGAAACCCATTTAACTAAAGGGTGGACCATACATTGTAATGATATTTTTGAGCATCAATTTCATGAACAGCTCAATCATCTTTGTCAATCTGATAATCCATTTGCCTCATTACTTCAGCTTAAGCAATATCATAAAATCGAAGTTTTATGTTAAATGTCTATCTATAACAGGGTAATGATCAAGTGAACATTACCCTGGTTTTTCACGTCTAAAATAACTATAAGTATTTAATATATATAAATAAAAATATAAAAAACAGATAGACGATCTAAAAAAAATCTTATATAAATTCCCTGTAGGAAAAAATAATTCTTTTTGGGAATTTATTTAGTTTCAGATTCCGGCTTCCTACAAATTTATATTGAGGAAATACCATGTCTCACGATCTTGTTAACCAGTATGTCTTAAAAATTTCTTGTCCTGCAGCTTCAGGTATTGTTGCAGCTGTTTCTGGCTATCTTGCGGGAAACAATTGCTTTATCAGTGAAATGTCACAATATGATGACGAAATTACTGGACGTTTCTTCACTCGAATCGTATTCCGTTTTAACGATGGTCATGGGGATCTTGAGCAATTAAAACAGGGCTTTTCTGAAGTTACCGAAAAATTTTCATTGAATGCAAAATTCTATGAAAAGAAAAAACCAATGAAAGTGATGATTATGGTGAGTAAGTTTGATCATTGTTTATTGAACTTATTGTATCGCTACCATAAAGGTGAATTAAGTTTTGAGATCACTGCGATTGTGTCGAATCATTTAGATTTGCGTGCGATTGCTGAACGTGAAGGCATTCGATTTATTTATCTGCCAGTGACCAAAGACACCAAACAGCAACAAGAAGAAGAACTGCTCAGAATCATTGATGAAACCAACACGGAATTGGTGATTTTAGCGCGTTATATGCAAATTTTGTCGAATAGCTTATGCACACAACTTGCAGGTCGTGCAATCAATATTCATCACTCATTTTTACCAGGTTTTAAAGGTGCTAAACCTTACCATCAAGCCTTTGATCGTGGGGTAAAGCTCATCGGTGCAACAGCCCATTTCGTGACCAGTGATCTTGATGAAGGTCCGATTATTGAACAAGCGGTACAACGTGTAGACCATGATTTTCTTGCAGATGATTTAGTTGCCGTGGGTCGTGATACTGAAACTATCGCGCTGTCTAAAGCAGTGAAATATTTTGTTGAGCATCGCGTATTTATGAATGATAACCGTACGGTGGTGTTCAAATGAGTCTGGCCTTATTACAACAAGACGATGACAAAATTATTAATGGCAAAGCAATCGCCCAGCGTGTGCTAGAAGAAGTCAAAGAAGATGTGATCACATTGCAACAACAAGGTATTGAGCCTTGTCTGGCGGTGGTTTTAGTGGGTGATGATCCTGCCAGTCACGTATATGTCCGCAATAAAGTCGAAAAAGCCAAATTTGTAGGCATTCGCTCTTTAGAGTTTCGCTTTGATGAGCAACTGTCTGAAGTCGATTTACTCGACAAGATTGATGAGCTCAATGCAGATCCAAGCGTACACGGTATTTTGGTGCAGTTACCTTTACCAAAGCAAATTAATGAAACACAAGTATTGGAGCGGATTAACCCGAAAAAAGATGTCGATGGTTTTCATAGTGAAAACGTCGGCGGCTTAAGTCAGGGCCGGGATGTACTTACCCCATGCACACCAACAGGTTGTATTCGCTTGTTGAAAGAGACTTTGGGTGACGACTTAAGTGGTTTACATGCTGTCGTTATTGGACGTTCCAATATTGTGGGTAAACCCATGGCAGCCTTACTGCTAAAAGAAAGCTGCACGGTCACAGTCGTACATTCCAGAACCAAGAATATCCAGAAAATTTGCCAGCAAGCCGACATTGTGGTTGCCGCTGTGGGTCGACCAAAAATGGTAACCGCTTCGTATTTACAGGCAGATGCTGTGGTCATTGACGTGGGTATTAACCGCATTGTGGAAGACGGCAAGGCTTGTTTAGTCGGTGATGTCGATTTTGAAGATGCCTTGCCAATGGCAAGTGCCATCACACCTGTTCCAGGTGGAGTTGGACCAATGACCATCGCATATTTAATGAAAAATACTTTACAAGCTGCACGCTTACAACACCCAGATTTATAGATTAATTATAGGCGTTGTTTGACGCCTTGGAGGACACCCCCATGCCATTTAGCCTACTGAAGTATGGATTAAGTAATGAATATCCAGTGGAAGTGGATTTGCCTCCACCTAAGGAGCTGAAATCTCACTATGACGTTGTCATTGTTGGCGGAGGTGGTCATGGCTTGGCAACAGCCTATTATTTATCTAAATATCATGGAATTACCAATATTGCGATATTGGAAAAGTCTTATCTAGGAGGAGGGAATACAGCGCGAAATACAGCGGTTATTCGTTCCAACTATTTAACCTCTGAAGGCGTGAAATTTTATGCTGAATCGGTACGTATGTTTAAAGATCTCTCGAATGAGTTTGACTTTAACATTATGTATTCGGAACGTGGACAATTGACTTTAGCGCATACCGACTCAACGGTCCGCGCATTCCGTCAGCGTGCAGAAGTGAACAAGCATTTTGGTGGTCGCACTGAAATGATTGACCGTCAACAAATTAAAGAACTGGTGCCTTGCTTGAATTTAGACCCAGCTCATTTACCAGTGTTGGCCGGGCTTTGGCATATTGATGGTGCAACTGCACGTCATGATGCTGTGGCATGGGGTTATGCCAAAGAAGCAGCAAAACGTGGGGTTGAAATTCATCAGTTAACTGAAGTGCAAGATTTTGTGGTAGATAAAAATAAGGTGGTTGCGGTCAAAACCAATCGTGGCACAGTGCAATGCGGTTGTGTAGTTCAGGCGATTGCGGGCGCATCTTCTATATTAATGAATAAGCTAAAAATTCGTGCACCGATTCATACCTATCCATTGCAAGCCATGGTGACACAGCCTTTTAAACCATTCCTGAATCCTTTGGTGAGTTCCTCGGCTTTGCATTGTTACGTTCAACAAACTAGTCGTGGTGAAATTGTATTTGGTGGCGGTTCCGACCCTTATCCGCTGTATAACACACGTTCGACATTAGACCTGAAAGAAAGTCTATTGGCACATGCAATTGAAATGTTCCCATTTATGGCCAATGCCAAATTAATGCGTCAATGGGCGGGTATTACCGACATGACGCCGGACTATAGTCCGATTATGGGTAAATCACCTTATGACAATTATTACTTGGATGCAGGCTGGGGGACTTGGGGCTTTAAGGCAACGCCAATTTGTGGAAAAACCATGGCGGAAATGGTGGCAACAGGCCGCACACCTGAAATGATTAAGCCCTTTGAATTAGAGCGTTTTAGTCGCTTCCAGCAAGTAAATGAAATGGGTGCAACGGCTGCGAGCCATTAAGGAGAATATCAGATGAAAATTATGCATTGTCCTTTGAATGGACCTCGTAACATCAGTGAATTTACCTATGGTGGTGAAGTCAAACAGATGCCAGACCAAAATACCTGTACCGATATTGAATGGGCGGACTATGTTTTTAACAGTGAAAACATTGCAGGTATTGTACGTGAATGGTGGATGCATACCCCAAGCAGCTATTGGTTTATTGCCGAACGCCATACCGTAACCGATGAAATCATTCGCACCTTTGATGCCAAAGAATTATTTAATACACGCGTTGAATTTGCAGCCGTCGAAAGTAAAAAAACAGCTGTCGCACAGCAACAGAAGGAGTCATTAGCATGAGCAATTTAAACTTACCCCGACTCCCTTTGCCTTACGGTACTTTACTTGATCGTAGCCAAGAAATTGAATTCGAATTTGATGCTGAAAAATTTAAAGGTTTTGCTGGGGATAGTATCGCCAGTGCCTTGATTGCGAATCAACGTTGGGTGATGTCACGTTCTTTTAAATACCATCGTCCACGTGCGCCATTGACCATGGCGGGGCAAGATGCAAATACCTTGGTTCAACTGCCCCATGAAGCCAATGTGTTAGCAGATACGACGACCATTCATTCTGGATTGGTTTCTGGCGGGCAAAATTTTTCAGGTTCCCTGATGAAAGACTCGGACGCATTTTTAGGAAGATTTTCCAAATTTATGCCTGTCGGATTCTATTATCGCTCGTTTTATAAACCGAAAGGGGTGTGGAAACTTTGGGAACCCTTAATTCGTAAAAAAGCAGGCTTAGGGGTCTTGGATCTCAATTTTGAACCTGAATATTACGACAAAGCCTATTTATTTACCGATATCGCGGTTGTGGGCGCAGGTCCAGCGGGGCTGCAAGCAGCTCTTAGTGCTGCGGATGCAGGTGCCAAAGTATTGCTGATTGAGCAAGATAAAATTCTCGGTGGTAGTCTGAACTATGCACGTTTCGATCTTAAAGGTGAAAAAGCCGATGCTTTACGTCAAAAGTTGCTGAGTGCAGTTGAGCAGCATGCCAATATTACCGTAATGACCGAATCCATCTGTAATGCATGGTTTACCGATCATTATCTGCCTGTGATTCAAGGCAAGCGTTTATATAAAGTCCGCGCGAAGCAATGTATTGTGGCAAGTGGTAGCTTTGATCAACCTGTGGTATTTCGAAATAATGATTTACCGGGGGTGATTTTAACCAGTGCAGTGCAACGTTTAATTAAACTCTATGCTGTTCAACCAGGTCAGAAGATTACAATTTTGACAGGTAATGATGATGGCTATTTGGCTGCACTGGATTTCATTGATGCTGGCTTAAATGTTGTGGCATTGGTCGACATGCGAGAAACTGCGAAGGATGCTGCACTTTACGGGGCACTCAAAGCCAAAAAAATTCCGTGCTATATGGGTAGTACCATTTACGAAGCACTGCATGAAAAACACATGCATCGTGTAACGGGTGTTGATGTTCGTAAGATTGTATCTGAAGGTGAAGTAGCTCCAGAGTCTAAAAAAATTGCTTGTGATGTACTGTGTATGTCTTCGGGTTATATGCCAGTGTATCAGTTGCTTTGTCAGGCGGGTGCCAAGCTCAGTTATGACGACCACAAAGCTGAATTTACCCTTTCTGGTTTACCGAAAGGATTGTATGTTGCAGGTTCAGTGAATGGGATACATACGCTTGAGAATGTGCTAGAAAATGCGCAACAAACTGCAAAATTGGCGGCTACACGAGCGTTGGGGCAAGTTGATGAGGGTTTATCACTGCAACAATTCTTTGATCAAGATGTGAATTTTCCTTGGCCGATCTTTAGTCACCCTAAAGGCAAAGAATTTGTAGATTTTGATGAAGATTTACAAATTAAAGATATCGTGAATGCCACCAAGAGCGGATATCGTGATGTGCAATTGGTTAAGCGTTTTTCAACTGTTGGTATGGGGCCATCGCAAGGTCGGCATTCAGCCTTGCCAACTGCGCGTTTAGTGGCGAAATCGACTGATCGTAGTGTGAGTGAAACAGGTGTGACTACTGCGCGTCCACCATTTACCGCAGAAAAACTTGCGCATGTTGCGGGTCGTGGTTTTGATCCTTACCGTCAAACTCCAATGCATGCACGTCATATTGAAGCAGGCGCGAAAATGATGCCTGCGGGGAATTGGCAACGCCCCGCATTTTATGGTGATGCCTATAAACGTCTGCAAAACATCGAAAGTGAAGTGCAAAATGTCCGTCAAAATGTCGGCATGATTGATGTGTCAACTTTGGGTGGCTTGGAAATACGTGGTGCGGACAGTGCTGAGTTTCTAAACCGTTTGTATACCTTTGGATTTGCCAAATTACCTGTCGGCAAAACCCGCTATGCGGTCATGGCGAATGAAGATGGTGTGGTGATTGATGATGGGGTTGCAGGCCGCCTGAGTGAAAATCATTTTTACGTGACAGCCACCACCAGTGGGGTGGATCGTATCTATCAGCAAATGCTGAAGTGGAATGTGCAATGGCGTTTGAATGTGGATATTACCAATGTCACTACTGCTCTTGCGGCGGTGAATATTGCAGGTCCTAACTCACGTGCAGTGATGCAAATGGTCTGTCATGACGTGGATTTATCCAATGCAGCCTTTCCGTACTTAGGTCTGAGAGAAGGCACTATTTATGGCATTCCTGTCCGTATTTTACGGGTGGGTTTTGTCGGTGAGTTGGGCTATGAAATCCACTTCCCGGCACGCTATGGTGAATTTATGTGGGATAAGCTCATGCAAGCAGGTCAAGCCTTTGACATGCGACCTTTTGGGGTGGAAAGCCAACGTCTGTTACGTTTAGAAAAAGGCCATATCATCATTAGCCAAGATACTGATGGGATGACGCATCCTCAAGAAGTCGATTTGGGTTGGGCAGTGGCACGGAGTAAACCTTGGTTTGTGGGTAAACGTTCCATTGAAATTTTAGAGGCACAAAATTTAAAACGTAAATTGGTCTCTTTTGTTTTAGATAAAACTCAAGAAAAGCCACTTGAAGGTCATATTGTATTGGATGGTAATGATATTTCTGGAAATATTACCTCATGTGAATATTCTCCAACGCTCGACAAGATCATTGGCATGGCTTATGTCGGAATCGAGCAAAGTGAAATTGGGCAGCAATTCCCGATTCGGGTAGAAAAAGGCCATGTGGTGCATGCGACGGTGGTAAAAGCCCCTTTCTATGACCCGAAAAACCAACGCCAGGAGATTTAAATATGAATGCATTATACGAAGTGGAACGTAGCCCGATTGCGAAAAGTACGACTGCGTCCTATCAAACTTTTGGCTTGGGTAAACAATTTTTAAAAAATATAGATATAGTCGTAGAAAAACAGGTTCAGCAGTGTGCAATCGTCGACTTGACCAATTTATCTCGAGTCGGTTTTCGTGGACAAGATGCTGCTGACTACCTAACAAGCTATGGTTTTCAACTGCCTGAGCAGCCCAACCAAGCCTTACTCCAAGAAGATGGTTGCTGGGTCGCACGTTTATCCTTTACTGAATACTGTGTATTGGGTTCACTACATGACTTTGGTGAACGTGTCAGCCAGCTTGAACAAGGCTGGACGATGGATGAGCGGGCAAATTATTTATTGCCGCGTCAAGACAGTCATGCATGGATTCAGTTAACAGGGCAGCATGTAGCGCTGGTTATGGCAAAACTTTGTGGAGTTGATCTACAACAACAGGCTTTTACTGTTGGACAGGTAGTGCAGACCTCCGTCGCACGTATTAATACAATTGTGATTAATGTCAGTGATGCTCAAACCCAAAAGTTTAATCTGCTGTGCGACCGTGCAGCTGCTTTATACCTCTGGGATGTCTTGATTGATGCAATTGACGAATTTGATGGGCAGGTGGCAGGTATTGAAGCCATCCTCTAAACCGATATAGCCAATCAAATACCGATTTGATCATTTTGCCCCAACCTAATGTTCAGATCGGTATTGGCTATATGCTAAAACGAAAATGTAATATCAGTCCATGAAAGAACATCATCTATCTTCGAGTGTTCAATTGATTAAGAATATAGAATTATTCAGATAGTTAGACTGATTCAACCAAACTAATCATTACATCGGCACAACCATCACGAGCGAGGCGAGCAGCTTTATATTCTTCGGAGTCATAGCATGCTTGTGCCGTTGCTAAGTCCGTAAACTCAATCACAACATGACGGCTAAATTTATGACCTTCTAAGCTATGTGAGTCACCCCCACGAGCCAAAAATTTAGCGCCATATTTCTGAAATGCAGCGGGGGCCAATTGCATATAGTGTTGGTATTGTTGCATGTCATGGATGGTTACATGTGCAATCCAGTAAGCAGTCATAGTGAATTCCTTTTAAGCCTGATCTAAAACATTTTTAGCAACTGCAGCGGCTTCCGCAATATGTTCAGCGACGGCTTGTTTTGCCAGATCAGGGTCTTGATGAATATAAATGGCTTCGCAGATATTTTTAATCCGTTGATAACCCGAAACTTCTCGCTTGGTTGATTTCATAGTCATGGCACGTAAACGACTAATCCGACCATTTAAACGCTGTACCACTTCCCACGCGATGTAATGTTTAGCAGTGTTAAAGATGGTTTCATATAGTTTGGCAGATGTTGCGATAATGTGATTAATATCATCAGCTGCAAAATCTTGTTCTAATTCAGCCAGTAAAACCTTTAAACGTTCACGGGTTGCATCATTGAGATTTTTAGTACAGTCCGCTACGGCACTTTGTTCGAGCAACAATCGAATTTCATAAATTTGCGAAGCAATATCCCAATTCAGTAAAGAAACTATAGGGCCTTTGTTCGGCAAAATCTCAACAAGACCTTCTGCTTCAAGGTAACGTATCACTTCACGGACCACAGAACGACTGACCCCTAACTCTTCACATAATGTCCGTTCTACCAAACGTTTTCCCGATGGAAAGTAGCCCGTAATAATCGCATTGCGAACTTTCTCTAAACAAAGTTCACGCAAGGTGACTGGCGGATTTTCAATTTTAAGATTCATAAGAGTCGATCTTACCTAAATATGTGAGTCGCAATTTTGTTACATAACTTTCTTTAGAAAAGAGCATAACAAAGTATTGCATTTTTTTCATTATGTATTATGGTATACCATAAGATGTATGACAATACTAACCGACTCAACAGGGAAGAACAATGAACCTGATACGCAAAACCGTACTTCATATAGAAACCACCTATGTAGATGGCGCGAAAGAAGCCGCAACGCCATTAAAAATGGTGGCAGCCGCAGCAGTCATTAAAAATCCATGGGCAGGACAGGGCTATGTTGAAAACTTAACCCCAGAAATCCGTCGTATCGCACCCATTTTAAGTGAACACTTAACCAAATTAATTATTGATGAGGTCGGTTCTGGTGCAGCCGTTGAAGCATTTGGTAAAAGTGCGGTTGTAGGGCTAAATGGTGAACTTGAACATGCTTCAGCGCTCATTCACACCTTACATTTTGGCAACACTTACCGCAGTGCAGTAGAGGCCAAATCGTACTTGGCATTTAACAATACCCGTGGTCCAGCCAATGCAGCCATTTTAGTTCCAATGATGGATAAAAATGATGAAGGTCGCCGCTCACATTATTTAACGTTGCAATTTGCCATTCCTGATGCACCTGGACCAGATGAAATTGTGATTGTGATTGGTGCTGCGACAACAGGACGTCCACACCACCGTATTGGTGATCGTTACAAGGATTTAGAAGAGTTAGGACATGATCTCAAAAACCCAGCAGCTGTCAAATAACCGTATTGCTCACTATTTTGAGCAAGGTGAAGGAGAACCTTTGGTTCTCATTCACGGAGTCGGTATGCAAGCGGAAGCATGGTATCCGCAAATCGAATTTTTTTCGAACAAATATCGGGTTATTTCAGTGGATATGCCCGGTCATGGTCAAAGTACTCAATTACCAGTCGATGCCTCACTACAAGACTTTGTCGACTGGACCATTGAATTTATTAGTGCGTTAGGTTTAGGTCCAGTCAATTTGGCTGGACACTCCATGGGCTCACTGATTACCGCAGGTGTTAGTGTCACGCGTCCTGATTTGGTCAAACGTATGGCGGTGTTAAATGGGGTATACCGTAGAACACCTCAAGCTCGTCAAGCGGTAATGCAACGTGCTGAAGAGTTGAAGCATGGTCATATTGATGTTGAAACACCGTTACAACGTTGGTTTGGTGAAAGTGAACTAGAACAAATTGCTTCAGCAAAAGTGAAATCTTGGTTAGAAAGTGTAAATCTGTTGGGGTATACAACCGCATATTCAGCATTTGCCAGCGGAGATGAAACCTATGCAGATGGTTGGTCAAAAATTGCCTGCCCAGCACTGGTTTTAACTGGGACAGATGACCCAAACTCAACAGCAGAAATGACCGAACAAATGGCGAATCAAGCGCCAAATGGAACAGCAGTTATTATTGAAAATGAAAGACATATGGTGAATTTAACCGCACCAGAAAAAGTTAATCAGGCAATGCAAGCTTGGCTGAATACAGCCGCTTAGGTTGCTGATCGATCACAGGAGTATCGACATGAGTGAACAGGATGTAGTTAATAAAATGCGCGAACTACGCGACGCTTTTGGGTCTTTCATGACTGGCGTTACCGTAGTCACTACCTGTAAAGAGGATGGAACACCTCTAGGTTTTACTGCCAACTCTTTTGCTTCGGTGTCTTTGGACCCAGCTTTACTGCTTGTCAGTATTGCCAAGACATCAAGCAATTATCATAATTTTGCCGATGCTGCACATTTTGCAATTAATATTTTGGCAGAAGAGCAAAAAGATATTTCAAATACCTTTGCCCGCCCAAGTGATGACCGTTTTGCAAATCTCGCATGGACAACCAGCCCTTGCAAAAACCCATTAATTGATCAAGTAAGTGCATGGTTTGACTGCACGACGCATCAGATTGTGGATGCGGGTGATCATGCGATTTTAATTGGTAAAGTTGAAAATTTTGCATCGGCAGGTTTTGCTGGATTAGGCTACTACCGTGGCGGCTATTTCACTCCAGCAAAACTTTCTGCTGAAATCATTACTGGTCCAAAAGTAGTGATCAGTGCCATTATTGGCCATGAAAATAAAATTCTCTTGGTAGAAACGCCTGATCATAAATGGACGATTCCACATGTCATGGTCGGCAAAGATGGTGCCGATCAAGCATTAGAAAGCATTTTTGAACAATATCAGCCCGATGCTTCTGCTAGCTTCATTTATTCGGTTTATGAAAATATTGAAAATCAACAACAATATATTTCATTCTTATGTAATACCCCAGTAGATGATGCCATTGCGGGAACCTTTGTCGATTTAAACCAATTAGAACAACTCGAATTTGTCGATAGTGCCTTAGAAAGTATGTTAATGCGTTATCGTAAAGAAAATCACCTAAAAACATATGGTGTTTATTACGGTAATCAAACCAGTGGAACGGTTCGTCAAATTGTTAAAGAGGGAGTTTAATCATGCGTTTTTCATTATTTGTGCATATGGAACGAGTTTCTGATCAACAAACACAGAAGCAACTTTATGATGAAATGGTTGAACTCTGTCAAATTGCAGACCGTGGCGGTATGCATGCGATTTGGACGGGTGAACACCATGCGATGAACTTTACCATTGCTCCTAACCCCTTTATTAATTTAGCGGATTTGGCCAATAAAACTCAAAATGTACGTTTAGGTACAGGAACAATTGTTGCCCCTTTTTGGCATCCCATTAAGCTTGCTGGCGAAGCAGCGATGACCGATATTATTACCAATGGTCGTTTAGATATCGGGATTGCCCGTGGAGCCTATTCATTTGAATATGAACGGATGGTTCCTGGAATGGATGCATGGAGTGCAGGTCAGCGTCTACGTGAAATGATTCCTGCTGTAAAGAACTTATGGAAAGGTGATTACGAACATAAAGGTGAGTTTTGGCAGTTCCCGAAAACGACATCAGCGCCGCAACCCCTTCAACAGCCTTTTCCGCCAATTTGGGTGGCAGCGCGTGATCCAAATAGTCATGAATTTGCGGTAAAAAACGGCTGTAATGTGCAAGTGACACCTTTACATTTTGGTGATGACGAAGTTGAAAAACTAATGGGACACTTCAACACAGCTTGTGAAAAGTTTGCTGATATTCCTCGCCCTGAAATTATGTTACTCCGCCATACCTATGTGGCTGACAGTGAAGCAGATGCTCAATTGGCCGCTGATGAAATTAATACGTTTTATAACTATTTTGGTGCGTGGTTCAAAAATGAACGTGAGATATCTCAAGGCTTAATTGCACCATTAAGTGCTGAAGAAATCGCAGCACATCCATTTTATACCCCAGAAGCAATGCGTAAGAATAATGTGATTGGTCAAGCGCAAGAAGTCATTGATCGTCTGAAAGCTTATGAAGCGATGGGATATAACGAATATTCATTCTGGATTGACACTGGTATGAGTTTTGAACGCAAAAAAGCTTCGTTAGAACGTATGATCAATGAAGTAATGCCTGCATTTGCATAAGAGAGGCAAGGACGATGACCTCAGAATTTCAATTGTATATTAACGGTCAGTTTGAAGCGGGTGCTGCACGTTTTAGCAGTATTAACCCTGCAACTGGTCAAGTGTGGGCAGAAATGCCCGAGGCACGCAGCGATGAAGTCAATCGTGCTGTCGATGCTGCACAGCAAGCATTAACTGATCCTGCTTGGGCTAGCTTAACTGCATCTCAGCGAGGACAGTTGCTTTATAAACTTGCCAATTTAATTGAACAGGCTGCACCGCAGTTAGCTGAAATTGAAACCCAGGATACAGGCAAGATTATACGTGAAACGTCGAGTCAAATTGCTTATGTGGCGCAGTATTACCGTTATTACGCAGGTGTTGCAGATAAAATACAGGGCAGTTTTATTCCTGTAGATAAACCAAACATGCAAGTGTGGACCGTGCGTGAACCTGTAGGCGTTATTGCTGCGATTGTGCCTTGGAACAGCCAACTGTTTTTGTCTGCTGTTAAACTTGGTCCAGCTTTGGCCGCAGGTTGTACTGTTGTGCTCAAAGCATCAGAAGAAGGGCCAGGGCCTTTACTTGAGTTTGCAAAACTTGTGCATGCCGCAGGTTTTCCAGCAGGTGTCGTGAATATTATTACAGGCTTCGGTCCCGAATGTGGTGCAGTGTTGAGTAGCCATCCTAAAGTAGCGCATGTCGCTTTTACGGGTGGGCCTGAAACAGCTAAGCATATCGTCAAAAATAGTGCTGAAAATTTAGCCAAGGTTTCTTTGGAACTGGGTGGTAAATCTCCCTTTATCGTATTTGCAGATGCTGACTTGCAAAGTGCAGTCAACGCACAAGTGGCTGCAATTTTTGCAGCAACAGGTCAAAGCTGTGTGGCTGGTTCGCGTTTATTGATTGAGGCCAGTATCAAAGATCAATTTCTGGAAAAATTGGTTGAGCGTGTCCAACGCATTCGTGTCGGCTTGCCAAATGACATGGCCACTGAATATGGTCCACTTTGTACTTTGCGCCAACGTGAAAAAATTGAGCAGGTGGTACACGCTTCTATTCAACAAGGGGCAATCTTGTTGACGGGTGGGCAGGCATTAGACAGAGATGGCTTTTATTATGCGCCAACCATTTTGGACTGTAGTACGGCACCTCAGGCCGATTGTATTACTACAGAATTGTTTGGCCCAGTGCTATCGGTAGATAGCTTCACCACTGAACAAGAAGCCATCCAAAAAGCCAATAGCACCCCCTATGGATTGGCTTCAGGTGTATTTACCACCAACTTAACCCGTGCCCACCGCATGACCAAAGCGATCTGTGCAGGCATTGTTTGGTTAAATACATACCGAGCTGTTTCTCCTTTAGCCCCCTTTGGTGGCTATGGTTTATCGGGGCATGGTCGCGAAGGTGGCTTAGATGCGGTATTGGATTACACCACCACTAAAACGGTATGGCTAAGAACCTCAGATGACCCGATTGATGACCCCTTCGTCATGAGGTAAAGCTGGTTTATACCATATTTTAGGATTATTTAATTATTTAGATAATTTAAATAAACGGATTGCTCGAAGAAAATGGATTTTCGACTGAGCCAACTTCGATGTAGATATCGAGTTGGCACGGCATTGCTTTATATAATATTTAAAACAATGACCTACAAAATTTTATTTTATTCAATTCCGTTTGACTTAACAAAAAGGATATCCCTAGTAGACGAAGCTCAATTGCAATATTTTTAGATTAATTAATAAATGGTTTAAAAATTGCTTTGCATTTTGGGAATAAAAAATTCCTTGAAAGAATTCTTGGAATCGTCATCTAGGCCAATTCTCTATAAAAGTGAGATTAAGGATATGAGTCAAAATGCAACAACAGGAAAAGCTTTTGAAATAGAAAGCAACAGTATCGATTATGTTGATCCATCGCAAAGAAACGGCAACGTAAAAGATTTATTTACTTTGTGGTTCTGTACCAATATTGCACCCTTGGCGGTGATTACGGGTGCTATGGCTGTACAGACATTTAAATTGAACATCATCAGTGCCTTTATAGCAATTTTGTTTGGTCATTTCTTTGGTGCCGCTATTTTGGCCTTAACCTCGGCGCAAGGGCCACAGGTCGGCATTCCTCAAATGATCCAGAGTCGTGCACAATTTGGTCGCTATGGCGCATTATTGGTGGTTATTTTCACGACTTTTATTTATCTGGGCTTTTTTACCTCTAACATTATTTTGTCGGGTAAAACCTTACATACCGTTATTCCTGCAATCCCCGTACCGACAGCAACCGTAATTGGCGCCATTGTTGCGACCTTAATCGGGATTATTGGTTATCACTTTATCCATAAGTTCAACAAAATTGGCACATGGTTTATGGGTGGGGCGCTTTTAATTGGTTTTGCGTTGATGATTCCGCATGTAACGGCTGAGGTGCTTGCCAAAGGTTCTTTTAACTTAAAAGGTTGGTTTGCTATGTTCTGCGTATGCGCAATCTGGCAAATTAGTTTTTCTCCTTACACTTCGGATTACTCACGTTATTTGCCTAAAGAAATTGGTATTTTCAAACCGTTTATTAATACCTACTTAGGTGCAGCTCTAGGCACAATCATTGCATTTAGCTTTGGTATGCTTGCGGTCAGTATTATGACCACCAATGATGCCATGCTTGCGGTTAAAACTGTTACAGGTGGTTTTGGCTATGTACTCATGATTTTGTTCTTATGCAATATCATTGGGCATAATGCCATGAATTTATATGGTGCATCACTTTCCTTTATTACTGCAATTCAAACCTTTGCAGGGAAGTGGATTCCGAGTAAAAATACGCGCATTCTTTTGTCGATCTTCGTGCTCATTCTTTCAACAGGAACTGCACTCTGGGCATCAAGCAGCTTTATCAGCTACTTCCTAAACTTCATCTTCGCGTTGTTATTTATTCTTATTCCGTGGGTCGTTATTAACCTGATGGATTTCTATTACATCAACAAAAAGTGTTATGACATTGATTCTATTTTTGATGAAAATGGCGGTAAATACGGTAAATATAATGTCAAAACCCTCGCTGCCTATTTCATTGGAATTGTGGTTCAAATTCCATTCCTGACTAATTCGTTCTTTACTGGTACGTTTGCCAACATTATTCCAGATGTCGATATTTCGTGGATTGTCGGCATGTTGGTTACTGCAGTGATCTATTACCTGTTTAATCAGTCCAAGGTCTCTGCACGTCATTACGACGTCTCAACCAAAAAATGTTAAGTCAACGTAAAGACATTAAGTTTGTAAGGAATAAAAAATGAAACATTCATATTATCGTTTTAGCATAGGTTTAATCAGTACGAGTCTCTCACTGCCTTGTTTTGCAGCAATTACTTTGGGTGATGCACATACCGACACTGGCGCACTGACCATTTCAGGTTATGTACGAGCCAATTACCAAGATAAAAATTATGGTTCCGATAATGACCATAAACTGCAATTTAATGCTGCAAAGCTGGCTTTAGATTATGCAGCACCCAAATGGTTTGCACATGGTGAATACCGTTGCTATCAGTACAGTACCTTATGCGATTTCTCGACTTTGGTTGATGCTTATGCTGGTTATCGTTTTAATGAACAACAAAATGTGACCGTAGGTTTACAACCAATTCCTTTTGGTGTGGCACGTTTTTGGGAAAGTTCATTATATGGTGGTATTAACAATACTATGGGCTTAGAAGACGCACATAATTTGGGCGTGAATTACCATCATGAGCTGAATTCAATCAAAATAGATTTGGCTTACTTTGCCACTGATGGTGGAAACTACCATGGTGATAGTCGTGATTCAGCACGTTATACGGGCAACTTTGTAGAATCGGATGATCCAACGCGTTCAACACTAAATGAAAAAAATATGTGGATTGGACGAATTAGCCAAGACATTAAATTAAACAGTGTGCCTGATTTGAGTTTAAACCTAGGAGGTTCCTACTGGTATTCAGACATTGAAAATAAGACCACAGACTTAGATGGCTCCCGTAAAGCGTGGGCACTGTTTGGAAGTTTGGTCTATCAAAATCTAGCATTGACACTTACTGGTGGTAAAAATTCAGTAAGCAATCAAGACTCAATTCGTCCACATGAGTCAGTGATGGGCTCTTATGACGGTGGATATGATGTTGCTAACAAGGGTGCATTTTATACCGCCGATGTTCGTTATAACTTTAAAGATGTGTACAAAGGTTTAAGCATTACCCCCTATGCGGCATATACTACTTATGTCAAAGATCAGGATGGCTATAAAGATTCAACCCGAAACTTTTTAGGTGCTTCATTTGACTATAAAAAGGTATCTTTAGTGGCCGAATATATCTTCAGTAAAAATGATCCATTTATTGGTGGAACTCAGGCGGCTTTAGCACAAGGCGATGCTGATGATAAATGGAATAGACTGTTGAACTTAACCTTCTTCTATTATTTCTAATTTGGAACATAAATGAGCAGTGTGCTCAAAAAAATTTCCTCATTTATTTGGTATACCATATTTAAATAATATGGTATCCAATTTATTATTCAGTTAACGGAATACGCGCTACAGATATTTTGACTGAAGTTACAGTTTAAAAGGTAGGATATACAATGACTCCAATGGGCCCACTTTTTCATCAGCAAGCATTGATTGCAGGACAATGGTGCGATGCAGATAATCAACAAACAACCAAGATTTATAACCCTGCCAATCAGCAAGTGATAGGTCAAGTTCCCAATATGGGCAAAGCTGAAGCAGAACGTGCGATTCAAGCAGCTTATGCAGCATGGCCAATGTGGAAAGCCAAAACTGCAAAAGAACGTTCAGTTTTATTAAAACAATGGTATGAACTGATTATTCAGCATAGTGATGAATTGGCAGCGATTTTGACCATTGAGCAAGGCAAACCTTTATTTGAAGCCAAAGGTGAAATTGTTTATGCCGCTAGCTTTATTGAATGGTTCGCTGAAGAAGCGAAACGAATTTATGGGGATGTTATCCCTAGCCCTTATCCAGACGCGCGCATTATTGTAAACAAACAACCGATTGGTGTCGTTGCAGCGATTACCCCTTGGAATTTTCCTGCTGCGATGATTACCCGAAAAGTTGCACCTGCACTGGCTGCGGGTTGTCCTTGTATTGTCAAACCTGCACCAGAAACACCATTTACAGCTTTAGCCTTAGCCGATTTAGCGGTACAAGCTGGAATTCCTCCAGAACTTTTGAGTGTGATTACAGGCGACGCAGTTCAAATTGGTGATGCCATTTTTTCTAGTGATGCTGTACGCAAGTTTACGTTCACTGGCTCAACACCTGTAGGGAAAATGCTTCTGCAACAATCAGCAAAAACCCTGAAAAAAGTTTCCTTGGAATTGGGTGGCAACGCACCGTTTATTGTATTTGATGATGCTGATATCGATGCCGCTGTTGAAGGTGCACTCATTGCCAAGTTCCGAAATGCAGGACAAACCTGTGTTTGTGTAAATCGCTTTTTGGTACAAGCAGGGATTTATGAAAAATTCATTCAAGTCTTCAAAAGTAAAATTGAAGCCTTAAAAGTCGGCAATGGTTTAGAAGCAGGGCATGAAATTGGTCCATTGATTAATCAAGGTGCAGTGGAAAAAGTTCAATCACATATTCAAGATGCACTTTCCAAGCAGGGTCGTTTAGTGACTGGTGGACAAAGCCACGTAGCGGGTCCTCTGTTTTTTGAACCGACGCTGATTGCCGATGCAAATACTGACATGTTAGTGGCAACTCAAGAAACATTTGGTCCACTTGCAGTGGTATTTAAGTTTGAAACTGAAGATCAAGCCGTACAGATGGCAAATGACACAGAATATGGTCTTGCGGCTTATTGTTATACCCGAGACTTAGGTCGTGCATGGCGTATGAGTGAACAGCTTGAATATGGGATGGTTGGGATCAATAAAGGTCTCATTTCAAATGAAGTGGCGCCTTTTGGTGGCGTGAAACATTCAGGTTTGGGGCGTGAGGGTTCTAAATATGGTATTGAAGACTATCTTGAAATTAAATACACCTTATTTGGAGGCATTTAAGTATGAGCAATGAAAAATTTGAAAAAGGTTTAGCTATTCGTAAGCAAGTCTTGGGTGAAGAATACGTTAATAACTCACTCAACAATGCCGATGATTTTAATCTTCCCTTACAAGAACTTGTGACAGAATATTGTTGGGGTGCAGTTTGGGGCAGAGAAGAACTATCCAAAGCTGAAAGAAGCATGATTAATTTGGCGATGATTTCTGCTTTGAACCGTCCACATGAATTAAAACTGCATGTCAAAGGTGCATTGCGTAATGGTGTGCCTAAAGAAAAGATTCGTGAGGTATTGCTCCAAGTCGCAATTTACTGTGGTGTACCTGCTGCAGTAGATAGTTTCCGTATTGCTAAAGAAGCGATTAAAGAATTTGAGGCAGAAGCTTAGTCTTATATCTGAAATAAAAAGAGAAACTGCTGTTTCTCTTTTTATTTGGTTCGTGGTTATATTACATCAACGTATTAAGCAGATATTTTTTTAACTGTTATAAGCGCGTTCATTATGTTCAATAATATCTAGACCTTGTTGTTCTTCTTCAGCACTGACCCGTAATCCGATTGTCATATCTATGCCTTTCATAATGAGCCATGTAAAACATCCACAGTACACAATAGTTAAGACAATCCCTGCAACTTGAGCAAAGAATTGTTGGACTAAATTAACGTCGCTTACAGTACCTCCCAAAGCAGGGATACAGAAAATACCTGTTAATATTGCCCCAACCATCCCCCCCACACCGTGTAGGGCAAATACATCAACAGCATCATCAAAACCAAATTTTCGTTTTAATGTCGTCACAGCATAAAAACAACAAATACTGGTAAGAAAGCCAATCGCAAGTGCACCTAATGGTCCAACATAGGCAGCAGCAGGTGTGATACCAACCAAGCCTGCAACAGCACCTGAAGCAAGCCCAAGCGATGTCACATGTTTTGCCATCATTTTTTCAATACACATCCAACCTGTAATACCTGCACAAGTCGCAAGCATCGTGGTTAACAGTGCAACCCCTGCTGTAGTATTGGCAGAGAGAGCTGAACCCACATTAAAACCAAACCAACCTGCCCATAATAGTGCAGCACCGATCATGGTATATACTAAATTATGTGGAGGCATTGCGGTCGTAGGCCAGCCACGACGTTTTCCTAAAACCAATACACCCACTAAGGCCGCAATTCCAGAGTTAATATGAACTGCTGTCCCTCCAGCAAAGTCCAACACCCCCCAGTTGTGCATAATTGCTCCAGGGCCACCCCAGACCATATGTGCTAAAGGACCATAAACTAAAATTAACCAAAGTGCTGCAAATAATATAACAGCACTAAATTTCATGCGTTCTGCAAAAGCACCGATAGCAATGCAAGGCGTGATAATGGCAAAAGTCAGACCAAAAGTAATCAACACATATTCAGGTACACCACTTACCAAGGTTTGGTCATTTATGCCAAATAGAAATGCTTTATTCAATGAACCCACAAAACTATTAAGGTTTAAACTTCCTTCAACCATGTTGCTGGTGTCGGAAGTCATGCTATAGACAAAAGCCACCCATAAAATCGCTGCAATACCAGCAACAGCAAAGAATTGAGAGAATAAAGATAGAACATTTTTTGTCCGCAGCATTCCACCGTAGAATAAGGCAAGACCTGGAATGAACATCATCAGTACTAGAATTGCAGAGATCATCATCCATACTGTAGATGCAGCATCTAAGTGAGGTTCTTCAGCAAAAACGCAGGTAGGGATAAGGAATAGTGAGACCAAAAAGAATTTTTTTAACACATGAGTCATCATGAAGTACTCCCAAATGGAGGATTTGCTTATTTGATTGGCTCTTAAGGAATGCATAGGGTATGTGCATTCCTAAAGGGAATAATAATTTCCCTTCGGTTAAAGCAATTCTTGTACCATGATTATTTATTAGGCATTCTTATCTAGTGTTAAGGCTGTGTGATAGATAAATTCGTGAAAAATTAAACATGTGAAAAGTGTTGTCTACTTCACATGCACTTTTCTTAAAAGATGTCATGAAGGAACTTATGCTTCTCCATTTGTCCCATAGTTCATAATCGAGAGCAAACGAATCGGCACTTTAATAAGCTTTTCCGGACCATGTGGGATTTCACCTTCAAGGGTTAAACAGTCGCCTGGTTGCATGTGAAAAATCTCATGTCCATGGCGATACATTAATTCCCCTTCGACCAAATACAGCATTTCCGTACCAGGATGGGCAAAGGTTGGAAACTCTTCACTGGCATCATCCATACTCACCAAATAAGCTTCAAAGTTTTTGCGAGGTCCTCGCGAATGTGTGAGGAGATGATAGGTGTGTCCTTTTTCAGTACCGCGTCGAACCACTTCCATACCATCACCTGATTTAACCAACATGGCATTACTTTCTTGTTGGTCATATTGGCTAAACAATGTCGACATTGGAATCCCGAGGACTTCACATAGACGACTAAGAGTTTCAAGGCTAGTCGAAACCTGAGCATTTTCAATTTTACTTAACATACCTTGGCTAATACCTGAAATTTGGGCTACTTCAGACAGCTTGAGGCTTTGTTCTTGTCGATGTTTCTTAATTTGAATACCTATATATTGTTCCAACTTTAGGCTGTTCTTGATTTGACTCATTATGGTTCAACTCTGCACTGTTTTGAAAATTATGCCTTTTAAATTCTACTAAAATTAAAAAACAATTGTTCTAAAATTTAATAATCCTGATAAGAAATAAATATTCTTTTAAGTAAATTAAACACTTGGCTATTTTTGATCAAATTTT
>BCQK01000009.1_pt1 | contig 20114 bp, 21 predicted proteins | sample 1008131 | NCBI WGS metagenome assembly BCQK01 (sample SAMD00035458, study PRJDB4067) | museum specimen metagenome | isolation source: Liagora japonica specimen isolated from | place: Japan
GGATCGAGGTCAGAGGCTACATTTTGGCAAATAAATGCTTTAAATCTGAGGCCAAATGCAGCAGATTCATACATCCCCGTAATTATAAAACCATCGGCCTCAGGGTTTAATTTTCAGGAATTTGGAGGAGGGGTTGATGTTACTGACATTGAAGGCCTTGCTATTGGGTCAAATAAAATCAATGCCGGGGCAATTGCTTGCAGAATTGAACAAACCATGTGGTGCACTCTCAATAAATTTGTTGTTATTGGGGGAGGCTCAGCAAAACCATTTGCTTTGTCGACGTTTTATGATGTCTCTGTTGGAGTCGATCTTGCTGTTTTTGCAACTCAAAACTCCCAGGCCCAAGGTCAATTCTTCTCATTGGTTCCTGTTGAAATTGGAAATGGAGGTTACGCAACTTTCTTTTCATGCGAGTACCAAAGTTTAGAATTTGCGCCAATTGCATCGCAAAACTCAAATCATCAATTTATGGCTGAAAATGGAGATTTATGGTTTGAGATAAATTCTGGATCATCCGATGAAGTGAACCTAAAGAATAGTCTGTTTAATATGAACGGGCACACATGGAGGATTAATCCTAGTTCTTCAATCTCAGCTACTTATGAGTTTGGGGGGCACATCATACTTAACGGAGTTGTTGAGCTAAAGGATATTGGCTCAGCAATATCTGGGCTATCATTTGTTCAATGCGAACCAGTGACAACAAACGGGGCTGACTTATCTGGAGGATGTACTTTTGACTCATCTTCTGGAGACCACGCAATCAGAGTCACGAGTCAGGCCGATATCGATAAGTTAGACAATTGTATTTTTCAAAACAACGCTATAGGTATTCAGGTGGACAATGCTGGGAGCCTCGAGATTACCCTTGACAACGTGAAATTTAATAACAACACTGTTGATATTGAATACACTGGAAGCGGGGTCTTGACTGTCAATAATTCAAACGGGTCAAACACATCAACATTTTCAGCAACCGGAGGGGGCTCTGTTGTTATCCAGAATAGCGTAAGTGTTGAGGTGACTGCACTTGATACCTCGGGAAGTGCAATTGAAAACGCTAGAGTTTATATTCTTGCAGGCTCAGGGGGGCCATTGACTGAAGGAGATTTGATATATAATGGGCTCACAAATTCATCAGGAGTCATTTCATCTGCCCACAACTATACCTCGGATCAGCCCATAACAGGGAGGATCAGGAAAGGAACAAGCTCCCCATATTACAAGAGCTTTGACATTATTGGAACAATAACCTCGGCAGGGTTTTTCTTAACAGCTTCAATGCAATCTGATGACTAAAAATGATTACTATCGACTGGTTAACAAAAATTATTTCAGTTCCAAAAAGTTTTATGACTCAAATTCAATCTTCTCCTTATGAAATTAGAGAGCTTGATATTGATCTTTTCAGGGCAGCGCTCAAAGACCTCGAGGATGATGTTGAAGGAATGACATTCTTGGACACTCACAGGCATGTTTCAAGCTCCTCGATTGGAGGCGTTACTCTAGCAAAAATAGTTGAAATTATAAATGGGTACACGATCACATTCGAGAATGACACCTACGCTGTGAGTATCTCTGGAGGAAACACGAACATCATTGATGTTACAAATCTAAACAGCGTTTCTGTTAGATCGTCAAATTCAGTAGGGCTTGTTGACTTTGACCCCAACAAGTACATTTTAGAATTGTGGACAAAGCACGGATTGAATCCTGAAAACCCATTTACCCACACCCCTACAAGGTTTTATGATGAAGATGGTACAATTGATCAAGAGGTGACTGGAGACGGTGAATCAAATACAACCGTAACTAGAAATTAAATAATGTGGATTCTTTACTTTCAGCATCCAATGGGCTTCTTGGGAAGTGCAAAAATAAATCTTTGTCCCTTGCCTCCTTTGGCTTTTTATTTGTATGTCAAGGGCTGCTTGATGCCCAATACAGGAGGAAACACTTGTACAGTTTAGAAACATTCAGAGAAGTGATTGAGCATCACCCATATCACTTTTACCAGCAAGAAAATGCTGATATTCCGGTAACTTCTCAATGCAATACTCATGTTTTTCAAAGCTCTTGGCAAAACTCGGGAAGGGCTGGGAGAGATGAAATAATCAGAGCAATTGATTCAGCTAAGAGCAAGATGAAGGATTATCTTGGTTATCGATTGGGCCTTGAATATGTCGTGAGAGAGGTGAGGTATCCTCGGCCAAATGATGTTCGAATGGGGTATATTTCAAGCTCCTCAATTGATGATACTTTGATTGGCGTTGACCTTGGAGAAGGTTACATCAAAGAAGTTGGGGCTGAGGCTTTTGAAGCCATAAATGATAACGCTCCAGTCGTTTACTCTGATGAAAATGAAGATGGTGTAAACGATACAGCAACGATCACTATTGCAGGAATATCTTCAGATGTGAATGTTGATAATGTTGCTTGCTATTTTCCGGCAAGTTACAGAACAGACTCATCATCATCCCCGATGGATAAATGGAAAGTTGAGCCGAGAGATGTTTTTATTTCTGGCACAACCCTGACGATTACATTTAATTCTTGGGTAATGATTCAGCCTAAAAAATTGAAAGGAGTCAAGAAAACAATTTTTGACCCCCAAAAGGTTGACGCTGAGGGGGGATTTGCAACAAGTTTACAGGTGAAGAGGCGGTACACAAAAACTGATGGGGAGACGGTTGATGATTGTCAAGCCGTTTTTATATGGGAAGCAAATCCTCCATCATGGGCTGACTGCTCTTCTTCAAACCCTCTCCTGTCTTCTGATCCCTCTGCTGTCGGAGTTGCTGTTGCAAGATGTGGAATAAGAGATGCTCGGCTTGGGATGGTTATTCCAGGGATGTCAATTTACAACTCAGAGATTTCTCAGTGGGTTGGAGTGAATTGGTCCGGCTGCCGTCAGCCTGACAGGGTAAAAGTGAGGTACAGAGCTGGAGCAGATTTGAAAGAAGCAACTGAGACAAATGCTTTCTCAGGTGACTGGAAAATTACTATAACTAATTTAGCTATTGCAGAACTAGCAAAACATATTTGCTCTTGCGAAAATGCAAATAGTTATATTGATGAAATGTCAGAAGACCTTGCAAGAATTTCAGGGAATGCTGACAAACTTTTTAGGGTTTCAGAAAGGGATTTAGACAATCCGTTTGGGACTCGGCGTGGTCATGTTCACGCTTGGAATAGAGTAAAAAATTTAGCCCTTACAAGGGCGTTTGTAATTTAGAGAGGTCTAAAAATGCCAAAGTTTTCAGCAAATACTGTTGTTCAACAGCAACACATAAGATTCTTTTATCAAAAAGGAGGGTCTTCTCCAAAAAACCGTATGTACTACGGAGGCGTGAGTGGGCAGTATATCAATATTGAATCAGTCGAGAATCCTAGAAAAGGATCAATCTCTCCTATCAATGTTGGAAACCCAAGAAAAAGAGGTTCGTTTTCTCGAGTTGGGTCAGAAACATCTCCAGCAGAATTTCCTACTGGAACAGTAGAATTTATGCAAAACAAAGGGGTGTTACCTCGGTCTTTGTATGATATCCACGATTGCAAAGTAACCTACTTTCAAACTGTAGGTCAATGCTCTGATCCTGGCGACTTTATTGGAGGATGGGATGATTATGTGAAAATCCTTTCTAACGGACAGGCCACAAACGCAACCGAAGGAGGAAGTTCATTTGACTCTGACTCTGGAGTAATGGATAGCATTCCGACAACATTTGAAGAAGTTTATGTTATTGGTTCTCTCGGTTTTGGAGAAGGGGCAGCTTCTGAGGTTTACGCTGAAGTTGTTGACATCGTTTACGGATCAAAAGCAAATTGTTCATCTTGTGGTCCTGACAGTGATGGAACTGATCAGATTTATGCCGTAACTAAAAATACAGCAGCTTCAGCCGGACAAGCCCCATCAATCACTTACTTTGTAAATGGTGTATGGGCAACTCAAGAAATCACCGGATCGACCTCAACCGATGTCCCTACAGGGATTGAAATTGTTGGAAACAAGTTGCTTGTTTTGTTTGATGATGGTGCGACTGGTGGTTACTTCATGACAACCATTAACAGAATCACAGGGATCCCAGCTTCAAACTGGACAAAAGTCACAACGGGATTTGTAAGCGGCAAAGCCCCTCAAGACATTTACATTGATTCACTTGCGGACATTTTGATTGTTGGCAAGGGTGGGTATGTTTACCATTCATCTTCAATCAATTCAGGCGTTACCGTTTTAAATGCTGGAGAAGCAACAACTGAGGACCTGAACAGGATTGATGCTTTTGGAGAGATCATTGTTGCAGGTGGTGCAAATGGAGCGTTGATTTATTCGATCAATCAAGGTGTAACATTTGCAGTTGCTGACAATCTCCCAGGTTCAGCAGCAATCACAGGAGTCTCGGTTGTTGGAGATTTTGCTTGGTGGGCAATCGCTACAGATGGAGCGGTTTATTTCACTGACACCCAAGGAGAAATTGCTTGGGAACAAAGAACTCTCCCATCAGCTTCAGCCGTTTTAAATGGTGGTCATGATATTGTTTTTGTGAATGATGAAGTTGGTTACATTGCAGCGTCTTCAGCATCAACGGGATACTTGTTTTCAACTTGGAACGGTGGAAGAGATTGGGCGGTTTCATCTGATGATGCAACCCCAAGAATCAAGGGTTTCCCAACCCTGACTCGGGTTAATCGAGTGGCATATCCAAAAGTAAAAAATCAATCAGTAGCTTCAAACAATATTGCTATTGCTGGTTTAAGTGGCGGTGGAACTGATGGAATCATCACTACCGGAGTTGCAGCAGTCAAGTAATGTCGAATAGACCTTTCAAGACGTTCACATTTAAAAGCACAGGGGTGACAGTTATTGTCCCCCCTGTTTCTGTTATAAATTTACAAAACAAGTTTATGAGAAATTACCCCCCTCCTCCACCTCCTATGGTGGAGGTTGATATGGGTGATGGGGTAGAACTTCAAGAGAACACCTCCGATCCTGCATGGATAGAAGAGTTAAAAAATCATCAAAATGAAATAGGGCTCAAGGTTATGCAGGCCGTTAATTTGAGAGTTGCTTTCAGGCAAGTTCTTACAGATGATCAGAAAAAAGAAGTTGAATCTTTCAGGCAAATGATAGGAGACACGGAAGAACTGCCTGATGATGACCGCCTTCTTTGGTTTGATGAAATCGCTTCTGGGGATGATGTTGAACTAGGAGAATTGGCTCAATTTGCTTCAGGTCTTGGAGACCCTCAAGCTGAGGGGGTAAATCTGGAAGTAAACAACTTTCGGAGTGCTGTACAAAAATAGAGATATCTGGAAAAGCCCTGTCAGGAGAGGCCATCTTCAGGTTTTAAATCCCGAAACTGAATGGATAGACGCAGCACACTTCGATCTCATGAGTTATCGAAGTTTCAGAAAAATGCCCATTGAGTATCAGGAAAAAATAATCGCAGCGTATAGAGTAAAGCGACAAACAGACGCTGTAATTGAATACGACATGAGACCGAGGAAATAAATGGCTCTACAAGAGACAGGAGTTGAGCTGGTTGCAAAAGGAGCAGCCAGCTTTGTCCAACAATTAAATAGCGCCGACAAGGCAACAAAAAACTTTGGAGAAGGATCAAAATCCTCGGCAAAAGGAATAAATTTCTTAACAGTTGCCATAGGTAATCTTGTGGCCTCTGGAATTCAGAGGCTTATTAGCTTGTTTGGGGACGCTACAAGAGCCGCAACTGGTTTCATGGTTGATTCCATTTCAATGGCTGCTGACCTTGAGGTTCAGATGGATGCCATTGGAGCAATCATGAGCCTTACAGGGGATGAGGTTGAAATGCTCGGGGGGCTTATTTCCGAGTTGGGCCTTGACCCCAATTTAAAAGTCACAAGTTTAGAAGCAGCCGAGGCCATAGAAATGCTCGGGCGCAACGGGCTAAATCTTGACCAAATCATGGAGGGGGCCGCAAAAGCAACCGTCTTACTTTCAAATGCAACTGGGGCTGATTTTTCCACATCTGCAAATGTAGCTACTGACGCAATGGCTCTCTTCAAGATAGAGGCTGAAGACATGGGTCAAGTTGTGAACGGGATGGTTGGAGTTGTGAACAATTCAAAATTCACAGTTGATGACTACTCCTTGGCTTTGAGAAATGGCGGGGCTGCTGCTGGGGATATGGGAGTATCCCTTCAAGACTTCAATGTGATGGTTGCTGCTTCAGCCGAGGAGCTGGGGACAGGAATGAGAGCTGGTACAGGATTCACAAACTTTATCAACAGACTCACTCCGAACACAAAGAAAGCAACAGAGATGATGAGAGACCTCGGATTGATCACGGCCGAGGGGACAAATCAATTCTTCAACTCAGAAGGACAGCTTAAGAGCTTGAATGAGGTCTCTGTCCTTTTAAATGAGTCACTGGGGGGATTAACCGACCAACAGCGTTCAATGAACGTGGAGACGATATTTGGGCGAGATGCAATGGGAACAGTCCTTGCCCTGATGAATGAAGGAAATGTTGTTTATACCGATCTTGCAACAGCCTCAAAAGAATTAGGGATTGAACAAAGTATTCTCAATGAGTACATTGATGGGGGGATAACCTCGTTTGAAATCCTATCGGCTCAAATGGACATGGTTGATAGTGAGGGAGCAGCGGCTCAAAGGGTTGACAACTTCAGAGGGTCTCTCGATATTGCCCTTGGAGTGATTGAAGAGATTCAGCTTCAAATCGGTAAGAATTTTCTCCCAATTTTAAAAGAGCTTGCTGACAAATTCGCTGAGTTAGCCTCAGAGAATAGCGAAAAAATTGTTGAGTTCTTCACCAGATTAACTGAAAAAATAGGAGCCTTTGTCTTGGCAGTGACAGAGGCCTTTCTTGGTGGAGATTCTCCCTTCAATGCAATGATGAAAGGGCTGAAGGAAGCCAAAGTATCTGAGGATGTCATTCAGTCAATCGAAGATATAGCCTCATCAGTCATGAATATCGGGAACTTTCTGAGAACGAATGGACCCAATATACTAAAAACTCTCGGGGCTATGTTTGCTGCATTTCAGGCATTTAAAATCTTATCAACAATAACAAGTTTGATTTCTGGAGCTATTGCAGTGTGGGGAACTTTGTCAGCAACGATTGCCACAAGTGGAACTGTTCTCGGGGGAATTGTAGCCTTTCTTGGAGGTCCAGTAACAATTGCCATTGCAGCAATTACAGCCATTGTTGCAGGGCTATACCTCGCTTGGCAAACAAACTTTTTAGGAATTAGAGACATCGTTGCTGATGTCATGCCAACAGTCAGAGGGTTTATATCGGAAGCCATGACCACCATACAAGGGATAGTTTCAAGCGTTCTTGCCGTAATCCTTTCTTGGTGGAAATCTCATGGGGACAGCGTGATGACTATCATCAACGGAATGGTCTCAGTTGTCGTTTCTGTTTTCAATGTCTTAGCCAGCAGAGTGACCTCGGTTGTTCAAACTCTTGTATCTGGGGTGATGTTCGCCTGGACTCATTTTGGGCAAGTGTGGAAAACATTAACAACTGGATTTGTGAATGGTCTATCAATAATTTTTGATACGTTTGGAACAATGATATCAGCAATTATTGACGGGATAGCAGCAGCCATAAGCGGAGATTGGACAACTTTTGGACAAAAGATGAGAGAAGCAACGGATGCTTTTATTCTCGGGATTGTTCTTTTGTTCACAAATGCAATTGCAACCCTTGTAGGGGTGGTGAATGAGATTATTTCTGGGATAAAATCAGCTTGGGGATCTTTTGATTGGTCTTCCTTAGGGACAGCTGTTGCCGATGGCCTTTCTGGTGGAATTAAAGCCGGAATAGGGAAAGTGATTGAGGCAGCGAAAAGCATGGCGCAGGCAGCAAAGGACGCTGTAACTGGATTTATGGGAATCCAATCCCCCTCTCGGCTTTTCGCTTGGATTGCCGAGATGGTTGTTGCTGGTTTTGTAAACAAGTTGAACGATTCTGAATCATTGATCAAAGATACATTTGAAAAGGTGTTTAGCTTTGCCGGACAAATGTCTTCAATTTCTTCATCGGCAATTAACATCTTTAAGCGGGATTTACTTGGAGGTCTTGAAAAGGAGATTGAGGATGGAGGGGGGAAAGTAAAAGAAGCATTGATCAAGGCGAACAACCTGATAAGAGAGGGGACTCTTGGTGAAGATGGGCTGAAAGAGTACAATGAAAAAATAGCATACTTGAAAGAAATTGAGGATCACATTGCAGGACTTGAAAATGGGACGATAGGAATGTCGCTATCTCAAGCCGAGCTTGACCAAGAGCTTAAGAATGCTAGAAAGGTTTACTCAGCAGCTTATGAAGAATTCGCCACTGGATACAAAGTTGAAAACAGTCAGGCCCTTCTTGATATGATGTCAAGGCCAGAGCAGACAGATTTGATGTATCAGGCCCTGAGAGATGGGAATAATGAGCTTGCTGAAGCAATTCAAAATGTTTGGAAGGAGCAGGAAAAAGTAAATGAAGTTACAAGGGAATATGAAGAGCAGCAGCAAAAGATATTAGACATAGAAACAAAAAAGCAGAATATAGATTTGATGAAACAGCAAATAGATTTAATAAAATTCGCTCAAGAAAATGGCCTTGACACATCAAATCTTTTTGGCCCAAATGGAGCAGGATTCCAGGCAACCCCCGAGGGAATACTTGATGCTACGCTTACAGCGTTTGATAAAGTTCTTGGCTCCTTATCGTCAGTTCTTCCTCCAGCAAGGCCGGATTCAAGATCATCGGTGACAAACAACAACAATTCAATGACAACCGAAGTCAATGTAAGCGGAACGTTCCAAGGAGAATCTCTCCCAACAGTGGCGAGTAGTATTGAAAGAGTTTTGGCAGGCGTGTAAATGAACAAATACAAAAACTTTGATTTAGTGGAGTACGCTGAATACGTTTCTCCTGATGGCGTGAGATACCCCATGTTTGGGGGAAATAAGTCTTTAGTTTCGTGGGAAGGGGTTGGGGTTCCTGATATTGATTACATTGTAGACTCTGGCCCTTTTCAGCATGGAGTAACAGTCAGAGATTACAAATACCAATCGAGGAATGTCACTTTTAAACTGTTTGAATTGGGAAGAAAAAGAAAGGATTTTTACAAGTCTCAAAAAAATTTAATAAATGCCGCAAGGCCAACTAGAGCAGAAAATGCCAACCCTGGATTTGTGAAAATATGGCTGGAAGATGGCAATCAAAAAGAAATAGAAGCAAGGCTGTCAAAAGGGCCGATTGGCGACTGGGGAGTAAGAGACTCGGAAGAGCCCTTTGACATGATGGAAAGGGTAACTTTCTTTTGTGGAGACCCGTTTTGGAGAGATGTTGACCAAGAAACTGTAAACTTTTCCATATCGACTGTAACAGCTTGTCTCGGGAACTCTTTGTGTTTCCCATTTTGTGCTGGGAGTAACACGGTTCAAACCAGCGTTGATATAGTTTATGGTGGAACCTGGTTCGGAGACCAAGTGACAATTGAAATAAATGGCCCCATAAATACACCTACTATCACTAACAAAACAACTGGAAAATCTATACTTTTGAATTACAATGTTCAATCTGAGGAAACTGTCACAATATCTTTAAGTGCAAATAGTGAGACAGTGACCAGTGATGTGAATGGAAATTTGATTGGAGCTGTTGACAGCGTCTCTGATTTTGTTGACTGGAATTTCGTTCCATCAGGAGAGCTTTCCTCAGATGGAACGAATACAATAGAAGTTTTTGGCTCTGGTGGCGAAAGTGGGTCGACTTCAATTTCAATATCTTATTACACAAGATATTTATCAATATACGGTGGGAATAATGACTCAATATAGTTTTTTTTGGGATTGTGGAGCAACTGGAGATCAAGGCTTTGTCACCTTGGAAAAAATGCTATGGGCAAACATGCTCCTGTCTGGAGGCTCTCCAGAATCAAGCGGAGTCATATACTGGAAAAGCGGCCAGACTCCCCCTTCTTTTGACACTGGAGTGACATTTTCTGGAGCCGTTGATGGCTTGTTAGAAATCACAGATGAGGGGTCATCTGTTGTCAGGGTTGCCTCTGGAGTCGGTTTGGTAAATGGTAGTATTTATTTCAATGATGCAAATGTTGATTTTGATATTGCAGCCGATTTAGGCAATGCAAACGCAACAGACTTGATTGTTCTTGAGAAAGATGTTTCAGCCTCAACTGTTAGACTAGCAAGGATTAAAGGGGCTGCAAGCACAAAAGCAACAGTCACTCAAAACTCCTCAGTATGGCAAGTTGCTCTTGCTGAGTTATCACTTGATGGGACAGGGGACTTGTCAAGCGTCAAAGATGTGAGAGAGATTGCCTCAACTGGAAGAATGATAAAAATAGGGGAGTTGATTTCAGATGGATCAGAGGATGAGTTTCTTGTAACAGTGCCGTCTCTTTTCAGAGATTTGAGATTAACGTTTGATGGAAGAATTGATCATACTAGGGGAACGCCAATATCTACAGTTGGTTTGACTGTCAACGGGGATACAACCTCATCAAAATACAATAATATTGTTGGAAGCTTGGCTGACTCAAATTCTCTCGCTTCAGACCAGGCTGATTTGTTGTCAGGAATTCAGCTCCCGTCCACACTGACAGAGGACGCTCCTGCAAATTATTCGTCAGGATTTACCGTTGATATCCCCAATTACAGAAGCCCATTTTACAAAAATTTTATTAGTCGAGGGGGATTGATGTATGGAGCCTTGGACTCTGAAATATTAGCAACAATCAACTACGGAACATGGGAAGACACTTCTCCAATCACAAGCATAAAATTGGATATAATGGTTGGAGGAACGGGAAACAATACATTTAAAGCTGGCACAAAAATATCTGTCTATGGGGTGGCCTAATGCCTGAAGAAATCAGGGTTGATGTTGTCAATACACTTGGGGAGACCGTCTCAACTTCACAAACATTCAGCAGCTTGAACGCTGTCTTGAAAATTAGTGATAGGGGAAATCTTCAAATAGGATTTCACATGAATGATTCTTTGAATGACGATCTTGGAGATGATTACATTTTCAGGGTTTATTACAAATTTCCAGAAGAAAATATTGGTTGGACAAATATTTTTAACGGAATAAACAAGACGCTCGGAAAGGCCCAATCTCAAACAGGGAGGAAATCAGTTTCATCACATTGCCCGAGTGAAGAGGATTTGTTTCAAAAGGCTCACATTTTTTATTACTCAGGAACGCCACAAGCAAGAAAATCGGGCGAATCATCATCAGTGATTGAGGCGTATGTTTTAGAAAATATAGGGAACCTGGCAACTGTAGCAAATGGGAGATTTTTTGACGGGCAAAATCCCATTTCAACAGCCTTGATAGGAGGCGGTGGCCCAATATGGGGAGGATCAAAATCTCAAAAAAACCTACTTGATGTAATGAAAGAAATTAGAGACTTTTCTATTTCAGAAGGGGATCAGATAGATTTTAGGTGCACCTATCAAGAAGGATACACATTTTTAGCTGAAATTGGGAAAATTGGAGTTGACAGGACTGCAAATGGAGTCACGGCTTCGAGCAAGGGGCTAAATGGGGCTGGAAATGTCCCTGTAGTTTTATCACCAAATACAAAAAATTTAGAACAATTCAGCATATCAAAATCGAGATACAATGAGGGAAACGTTGTTGTATCTCTGGGGCCAGGGACAGAAGGGTCCAGACTAATAGGTATAGCCACAAACGAGCCAAGCCGGACAGCATCTCCCATCTCTCAAAGAGAATACGTTGTTTCCGCCACTGATCAAGCCACAGTCTCGGACCTAAACAATAAAGCGTCCTCAAGACTAAACCAGCTTGTCGCAACTAGCCGAGTAAACGCTTATCCAAGAAATTCAAGGATACTAGCTTTTAGAGATTACAACTTGGGAGACTTTGTAACCATTGAGGATTTTGATGGAAACAGATTCACCAGACAAATAAAAGAGATAACAGTCAATGCCTCAAAAGAAAATGGAGTCGAGGTCAAGGTGAAGATTTTAGATGAATAGAGAAATACTGGAAGCGATTGGAGATGATGCAAAAAAGGAAATCCTCTCTTTGATGGAAAGTGTTGAAGAGTTTGTCGCAAGAGAAAGAATTTTAAACAATCCTGATGGAACAGGCCCCCCCACTGTAAACGATGATATTACTCTCGGATACAGTAAAGGTTCATTTTGGGCTTATGATAGCCGAGGATGGTTTTGCACAAATAATTCAGAAGGGGCAGCTGTTTGGCTGGAGCTTTAATCAAAATAATTAACTTCTTCTATATCAGGCCGATACTCTTTTATCCACCCAGAGATAGCCTCGAGATTCCCCTTTTTCCATTGGGTTTCAAGAATGGTTCTGGCAAAAGATGAAAAAGTTGTCTCATCTATCTCCCCATTTAGGCCTAGTGCGAACTTCATATTCTTCAAATCTTCCACATCTAATCTACCAGAATAAAATATGTTTTTATAAAGCTCATAAACAACATTGAACTTGGTGATAGATTTTGGGGATGAGTTTATGTGACTTTGAACTCTCAAGGCTCCAATTTCAGAAGTAAACGCTGCATGCCCCCTCTCTATTTTGTGGAGTCTCCTCTCTATACTGTTTAGCCTGTACTCGCTAAGTATGTTTGCATTGATGACCTGATTTATTTTGTATATGATCCATCCAGCGCCAAGAGCGATAGAAAAAGCAACAATTAAATCAGATAAGTTGATAGTGAATTCCATTTTCATATTGTATGAAATCCAATCCAAGAACACAATTATCGAAAGATTAGCCATCTTCGTACCCCCCTCCCCCCTCACCATACAAGGATAGATCGAAGAGAGGCGTTGTGCCAAGCGAGACCATAGCATCGCTCTCCTTGATGGATTTTGCCTCAAATTTCAAGGTGAACCTTCTATTCGTTTTTATTTCCAAAAATTCAATATCTGGAGGAGTAAAATCAGGAACTATCCCCTTCGATATCATCCTTTTAAAATCAGCAATCATTTTATCATGATCATGAGATGTGATAGCCCCGTCAAGCTGAGAGTAATAAATTTTTATTAAATGCATTATTGCCTCGAACGAACTTGATGCCCTGACTAATTCAGGGTATTCCTCAGAAGAAATTAAGGCATTTTTTTTCACTGTCCAATCTTTTTCATTTCTTTTGTCCGAGTAATATTTGCATATCACCTTATACAATTTTCTTTGTCTCATAGTTTACCCATCTCAATGATGGCCTCATCAAAGCTCAGATTATTTAATTTAGCATAAAAATCAATCGAACTCATTGACCCGTCAATACAAGTATGGCAGCCGCAACGATTCTTTTCATCATTGATCCAGAATGAGGGAGATCGGTCTTTGTGAAAAGGGCACAGGTCCATATAAAAATCACGTCCTGTTTTTCTCGCATTAGGAAAGAAGGAAAGAATTTTGATCGATTGCTTGAAATCAGATGGAGGAGGAGGAGCATCCCAAACTCCTAATCTCCCTCCATTCACAACAGCCCCTCCTGAAGATTGGCAAAATTCAGAAACAGGAAAAATTCTTTTAGGGAGTACAGACTCAAGACTTTCGACCCTTTTTATGTTGTCGGCCGACAACACTTTGTAAACATGGCCTGAAGGATGAACACTTGGAGGAGCTAAAACATATCCAGTAAATTTTATATCTATCCCAAGGGGACTTTTCAAAGTCCTGTCCATTGACTTGTCTAGAAAAAAGTAAACATGCACTCCCCTATTAGTTTTGACCTTGTATGTTGGGGGGAGATTTGCCGACTTTTCAAACAGCTCCCAAACCCTATAAACAGGCATGTTGTCAAAATCAATAACAACCAAGTTCCTCCATCCCGTTATGATTCCGAGTCCAGGGCGGTCACTGTCAAACCACTTGACAACCTTGTCTCTGTTTGGGAGATGGTCCTTGAAGTGCTCCCAAGTGCCGGCAATGTATTCCTTTCCCATTCTTGAAGTTCTTGTTTCGAGGTCTCCAGTTCTTATCAGCCGCCTTCCATCCGGTTTCTTTTGGCGGTGTGATATGGGAATTACTCCAATCCCCATATCAAGAAATTTCAAAGCCTGGTCAATGTTTTTCATGGTTAGCCTGTTAGCAGAAAAGTCACACCACTATGAAGAGAGCCGATTTCCTCAGACTTCAAAGACTGCCCCCCACTCTGATTTGCCAGTTTTTCAAGAAAGCGTCTTCCTCCTCCAGATTCAGGACCAATGTACAAGGTATTTATCTTGCTTGAAAAAGTCCTTGCTGTTTCTAATGCTCTTGATTCACTGTTAGGCTCACCATCGCTGATGACAATGATTTTGATGTCAGTCCCATCAACCATCCTGATACTGTTCAGCCCTTCTGTCAGATTGGTTGACCCATTTGCCCTTACAGGATTTCCATCAAAGCAAGTAATAACAGTATCGCTGAAACAAACAAGAGCAATCTTCCCCTCATTTGTTTCTTGAAGATTGATCAGCTCTTCATGAGCTACAGAATGCCTTGATTTTCCGTTTCTAGCGTCCTGAGCGTCCATTGAGTAAGAAACGTCCAAAAGAACCAAAATTTCAGCACTCATGAGGCTCTCGGCAAGAGATGTCCCCATTTTGTCAGCCATATCTGAGATTGAACCTTTTACAATAGATTTTGACATTTGATTTTTCCTATTAAATCCAATATTTTTTTACTTTGTTTAAGCTGGAATCCCATTTTGTTTCCAGTATTTTGCCGCTGTCGTTTTGAATCTGATTCCATTTTAAGATTGAGTTTACAAAAAACAGGCCGAGCCTACTCTCTCCTTTCGCAAGAATGTCTCCACACCTTTGGGGAGGAGAAAATTCATTCCATTGATTCGACCTTCTGGAAGCTCTTGAGTTTTTTGAACTATTCATATTCTCGAGAGCAATTCCAGCATCATAAAGCTTTTTTTTCTTTGGGTCAGACAAAACCTTGTAGCTGGTTGCAATGATTTTGAACTTGTCCCCATCCCCCCCGAGGTCAGGGTGAAACTTTTTAGCCAGCTTTCTATAAGCTTTTTTTATTTCTCCACTATCGGCTTTCTCGGTCAGCCCTAATTTTTGATAAAAGTTCCCCGAGAGATTGAATTTCTCGGGAGGCTTTGGAGGGCCAAATGAAAACCAGTCCTCGAGAACTTGCTTGGGAAATATTGCAACCCATTCCCCGTCTCCGGTTGGGTTTATTGTTCCCCTTGCCATGTTGCTATAATCAATTTTTGTTGATCCTATATAGTAAATCCTGAACATTTTGACAGTCACTGGAGCTTGTTTGAGTGTCAAGAATGCTATTTTGTAGTTAGGGTTTGGGAAAATCGAGCGGAGAGCTTGCTGTTGACTGTTGTCAGCAATCCAAATCTTCTCATCCCATACAAAATTTCTATGATGTTTTGGGACAGCACTCTTGAAATTTCTGAGTTGAATGCCGCTCATTCTTCCCCTGATTTCAATCCCTCTGAATGTCGCCTCAAATCTAATCATCAGAGGAATTTTCCCCCCTCGCATAAGCTCCAAGCGTCACAATATTTCTCACTACATAGGAAGCTGGAAGCGTTTGGAAAAAATGCTTCTCTTTGAATTGATTTCCAGATTTCCGAGGTTGTATTAAACACAGTTTGAATATCTTCAGCGGTCCTTGTAGTGGTGAGGACTTGGATCTTAGGAGTCTTATTTTTCACCATAACCACATAATCTACAAAAACAGGTTGATCGTATGGGACAATCCCATTCATGTACAAAGATGTAGCATAAAAGCTGGCCTGAAGCTCCTTGTCAGCCTTGTCCTGGTTCCAAGATGTTTTGGAGGTTTTGAAGTCAACTATTCTCCCCCCACTGGTGAGGAGGTCGATATAACCAATAACAGGAATCTCAACACCAGGAACGTTGAACTCAATTTTGCTTTCAACAGCTATAGATTCGCTTTCGACCTCTGGAGCGTATGATTTCAAAATAGCTGGCAATTCATCACCCTCCATGATTTGAATTATAAAATTCTTGGAGTCAGTGGAGAATTCAGTCTTTTCCATAGCAAAGGAATTTTTATGATGAATGGTAGGCCAATTCTCCTCTTCCCCTTCTTCAATCAAGCTGTTGAGTTTGTCATGATAAACCTCTTTTAGGCTCTTTTCTCCAGGAGATAGGAGGAAGCTCTCAATGATTTCATGAACCATTGAGCCGACCTCAAGAGCTTCCGACTTCTTTCCCCTCACTCCGTCAATATATCTAAACTTCCATGACTTTGGACAGCTTCTGAATTTGTTTACCGATGAATAGCTTAAGTGTGTTACTGACATTTATTCTTCCTCTTTGGTGGTAAGTTTTGATAGATAGTCCTTCAGTGTCTCAAGATCCTCCTCTGTCTGGGGAGGTTTGCCGTTCCTGCAAGCCGGAAAGACAATTTGAGGACCATGATCTATGACAAGTCTTTGAAATTCAGCATTGATATCAACTTCATCGCTAATAGCAATTCTGGAACTTTGAATAATTGGAACTCCTTGATTGTCGTGAATCATTCCAATTTCCTCAGTTGATTGCATTCCTCCAATGACATCAGAGAACAGAACAGAGCAAACCCAGCTAATAGACCTCCAAAGGCACATTCTGAGAGGATAGTTCCAATTATCCTTGTTGTATATCCCAGCGTCTTTAGCATCTTGGATTGTGAATTCTTCTCTATGATAAAATGGTTCCCCCCCATTTGGGTTGACTCTTGACATTGCGAACCATCGGCCGATTTTGTTTCCCTTATTGTCTTCAATGTAACCCGAATCCATTGAATGAAGCTTCCCGCTATTTTGAACAAGGCCAATCATGGTTTTTGTCAGAAGGCCAAATTTCCCATTAAATTCATAAACATAGTTAGGGGCCAAAATGGGATTGATCCCAAGGGACATACCTGTGAGCATAAGCATCTTCATTTTGTCAGGCTTCTTTGATAACTTTATATCAAAAACATCAGAGCTTGCAGCCACAATAGCCATTTTTTCAACTGACTCAAGCTCCTCAATAGTTGGAACATAAACCGTCATACCGTTTGACATTCGATTTCTCCTAATCGTCAAGATGGGGATTCCCATCGATTATAAACTGCTCATCCTGTGACAGGCCGAGCATTTCTTTTATACGTCTTTTTGTGACTTCTCCGATCCCTTTCACTGATTCCTCTTTCCAATCAGTTGAAGTCAGGAAGACCAGGGCCCACGCAACGCTATTAAACTTATCTATCAAGTCCTGAGACTTCTGAGAGCCGATCCCAGGGAGAGAAGCAAGAACAGCCTCAGCTCCCCCCCAAGGTGTAGCAACTCTTCTAGGAGGGATTCTGACTTCTCCCCTGTCTCTCCTGGATATTCTTTCGACACACTCAAAAAAATTAGTTGTAAAACAAACGGTCACACCAATTTCCTGAACTGTCATCAATGCCCCTTGTATAGCATTGTAATTCCAGCCTGAGTCAATCCATCTGTTTTTGTGCCAGTATCTAGCTGTGTTACTGTCACCCTCAACAATATCCCCAACGACTACCAAGTAAGCCCATTCTCCTTCAGATTTCATCTTCATTGCTTGATTGAACAATCTTCCATCGGCAATGGATGAGAGCAAATCTGGAGCGGTTTTGCGCTCAATTAGAAGGGTTTCGTTTTTTGTGGTGGTCACTCGGTAGTCAGAAGCATCCATCACAAGCCCTATACAAGGAATGTTCTCAAAATAAGACTGGCACTTTTTGAGAGAGTTCTGAGGCTCTCTAGTGTCAACTATTATTGATTGAATCACTGATCCTCTCTTTTTGGGCAGCTCCATATAATTATGTATTCTTTCGCCTTGTCTTCTGATACCTCAGCGATTTGAGAAAGGTATTTTACAACCCCATCATTGATAAGCATCATTGCCTTGCTCATTCTGTCAAGAATGTCCATAACACGAATGATCTCCATCAGATTGCTTTTTGAAAAATTTCTGTTGTTGATTTTTTCTTTGAAGGTTCTGGGAATTATATTTTTCATAATGACTTGAAGGCTCCCCCATTTTTTAATTTTTAAATCGTTTTAAAACGGTATTCATTCGTTTTCAGCCTGTGCCATCTTTGAGCTAATGACTGCTTTAACCTCCTCTGAATCAATTGAAAAGTGAGGAGAAAGAGATGAGTTAATTTGAGCAGACAAAGTATCCATATTAATGACGGGCCCACTTGTTTCAATAGTCAAATTCATACCAACCAAAACAGGAATCATTTGCTCGGCCGCATCTTTTGTGATTCCACCTTCTTTTACTGTAGATTCTTTTGTTGCTGGTTCTGGGGTTTCTCCATCGGCCGTCTCAGAATTCAAGTTTTCATTATGATAAGCGATTGCTTCATTGTCATCTGCAAACACTTTCAAAAACTGAATGGTGGGCTTGCTGACGAATTCTTTCCCTTTGTCATCAACTTCAAAGTCTCTCCCGTTTTCTTTGGCGTAATTAACTCCATTATTTGAATAATCTCTCCATGAAGTCCACTTGTAAAGCATCCACTTTCCTTCAACTTCGTTCGGGTTATTAAAAATAGCCTTTAAAGAGGGGGCAATAAACCGCTTGAATCCAGTGTCGTAAGTATTGGTTTTGTGAGTTCGGTCCTCCCCTCCAATTTCTTCAAACAAAAAACTGTGTTTGTAAAAATCTCCACCGTTTTTTGTCTTCGCCTCCTCGACTGATACATAAACTCGGCCGCATCTTTCATAATCTTTCTGTTCTGGGACATCCCATGCATTTACTGATGTTGACATTTTAACTCTCCGTTATATAGAAGCTTCAGATTGTTCTGAAGTCATTGATAAATTGAGGTATTCTTCCAACCACGATCTTTTGATGCGTTTGGATTTTCGGCCTCCAGAGCCTCCAGCAATTTTTACATGCTTGAGGTTCCCTGTTTCTAAAATATTATAAAGTGTTGTTCTGCTTATTTTTAGGATCAGAGCAACTTGTTTTGTTGTTAAAAGCTCATTCGGGTCTCCTTCAAGAGAAATTCTTTCACTGGTATTTTCCATTCATTCACCCTCCTTTAGGTGTGGGTTACGCCTGTTTGACTTATTTAAATTATGGCAATATAATACCAAATATAAATTTTAATGTCAAATATAAAAAAGGAAAGAATATAAACAAATGAAAAGCATAGTATTTTTTGATTTAGAAACTTCAGGATTTGATCCTGAAAAAAATGATATTATCCAAATTGCTGCAATTGCTGTAGATAATAATTTTAACGAACTGGAAAGGTTTGAGGTGAAGATTGACTTTGACCCTTCAAAAGCTGAAGCTGAGGCTCTGGAGGTGAACAGCTTTGATGCTGGAGTTTGGGCAAGAGAAGCTATTAAGCCGTATCTAGCTGTAAAAAGATTTTGTTCATTTTGTTCTAGATATAAATCAGTTCAGAAGATTAGCAAAGCAGGGAAGCCTTACAGAATTGCTTTGCTTGGAGGGCACAATACAGAGGGGTTTGACAGAGATTTTCTCTTCAAGTGGTTTAAAAGAATAAGCCCAAATACATTTATTCCGTGCAATTGGTGGACGTTTGACACAATGCAGCTGCAAAAACAATTAGATTTTCACAACTCAATAAATGCGGGAGAGGGTGTTTTTGTTCAAAAGTCTCTCAAGTTAGGAGATTTAATTGATTTTGATGGGGCCCATGACGCTCTTGCTGATGTTGAGGCAACGGTAAAACTTGCGTATTCATTGACAAAGAGAATGAAAGGTATTACCATTTAAGCCAGATAGACATTTGATAGATACACAACTTCTCCCAAAGTAAAAAAGACCGCTCTTTCCTGAGCGGTCTTTTTTTTTGTTTATTTTCTCAAAGATTTTTTGATTTCATAGTATTTTGTCCGTTTTATTTCTCCATGTTTTTGTTCGTATTTAGTCCGATATTTCTCCCAAGAAAGTTCGGTGATTTCAACCTGTTTCTCTGGTGGAAGTTCGGAAAACGGAATAAAGCCGGACAAATCCGAACTTTTTCGGACTATTTCCGAACTAGAATTACGAACTTTCATAGATGATCTTTTTTTCTTATTTTCAAGCTTCAAATTTCTGGCTTCTTCATCTTTCATTTGCTTGT
>BCQK01000010.1_pt1 | contig 19965 bp, 15 predicted proteins | sample 1008131 | NCBI WGS metagenome assembly BCQK01 (sample SAMD00035458, study PRJDB4067) | museum specimen metagenome | isolation source: Liagora japonica specimen isolated from | place: Japan
GACCGTGGTCCCAACCACTTAACTGGGACCGTGGTCCCAACCACTTAACTGGGACCGTGGTCCCAACCACTTAACTGGGACCGTGGTCCCAACCACTTAACTGGGACCGTGGTCCCAACTACTCAACTGGGACCGTGGTCCCAACTACATACTTTTATAAGTACCTTACCGTATGTCTGAACCCAGATTAATAATGGCTTGAAGTTAGCGATGTGATTTGAATGAATTGCGTCATGAGTATGTATAAGTCAGTCTCTCTGGTGCTTCCTCGCTCACTCGCAGGCTTCGCCCTGTCGTTCGGCTGCGGCGAGCACTGACATTTATCTTTAAAATAACAGAGTCTCACTGCTCATGAATACGAAGGGAGCCACCGTTCATTTGGATGACCAAATAACGGTAACCTCGGAAGACCAATACTGATCACCATTTTATGTAGGCTTTAAAAAAAACTGTTGGGCGAATCAATCTGTTATCTTCAGTGCTTTTGTATCTGGATGGTAAATTAGATGTTTTCATTGCTCAAAGATCTGCTTAGTATCCCTGTGATTTCAACTATTATCCTTGCTGTTCTTGCTGCAATTTTTAGAAAATATATTAGTTTTAGTCGACGTGACTTTTTTTCACGTCCTCCCCTGGAGCAGGTTGAAGCTATAAAATGGCTAAGGAAATCAACCATACCTTCATCAGATCCGTTGGCATTAGCTGAGCAACAGTTCCTCTTCAATCATTTGGTTTACACAGAGACTGGAAATTGTCCTATAGACTCATTTCATTTTACTCCAGTCATTCGCAGACATATCTCCCGTCTTTGAAGACAGTACTGCGGTGGCCGGGGTTGTATGCTGTTGATGAAGGCAAGATATATCTCCACAAGCAGGCGAAGTGGTTTCTACCCATCATGTTGGCTTACATACTCACAATTATGGGATCGGAGATATTGAAAAATTATTCATATGAATATATCAGTCGGTTTTATCTGTCTCTAACAGTTACTGTTGCCGCTCTTATCGTTTGGGGCTGGATGGTTTCCTGCACTCTTAAAATATATCGGTTGAGTAATAAACTAAATGCACACACTCTTCCTCAATCCGACGCAGATTAAAGAAATCCTTGAAAGTATGTATTCGTTTTGGGGGGGAATATTAGAATATCAGTCGCTTCCTAAGTATGTCGTCTGGAAATCTGCCAAGGAAAATCTTCCCAGCCCCGATCGACATCCGTTGTGAAAATTTTGTAAGTTGTGCATCTCTTATTTATAGTGCGAAATGTCAGGTAAGGTCGTTTGCGCCGGATAGAATTGAAATTGTAAGCGAACAATATGCAGAAAATGTTTTAACAAGGAGGACGTATGTCCCTGGTCAAACGTACCGCAGAACAACTGATAAAACGATTATTGCGCGCAAGGGGGATCCCCGAACAGCAGTGGCCAGCGCTGATAAAAAAAACGGGAAGAGGGATGATCTTACTGGGTGTGCTGATGGTTGTTTCACTTTTGCTTGTCGACACTATTTCCCTGCCGGTGGCGATAGTTCTTCAGGTCTGTTATGCCGTTCTGATTTGTGTTGGAACAATTCTGGCTATAGAAAGCAACACAGGCCAGCGGCATCAATAGTGTATCTGGCTCCGGTGGGCATTATGCGGCGTCGCAACTGCAACCGCTGCACATTGGATGGTCAGCGCATAGTCAGTGAAATTTAAGACGCTCTGAGTTACGTTTCACATAAAGGAGTTTTATTAAGCTTTATCACGATTCACGTGCCTTATTTGATAGTTGTGATCCGCAGTTTTTTAGCACCGGAGAAGGAAGTCGGATCCCTCCGCTTTTCTGCCGCCTCAAAGGCGGCTGTTCTCCACGCCGTACCTTCACGCTAACCCGGCCGCTTCGGCCACAAGGGTTCACTTCGTCTCCGTTCTCACCCGTTCGCACCCTTCACGGCGCATTCAGCCCGTGAAGGGCTTGCGCTGCGGCTTGCGGCGTTGCCCTTGCGTCCTCCACTTTTCGCCGGGTTTTTGTGGCGGCACGGCGCACAAGGGTGCCGTATATCAGAGAGGAGAGTGCCATGTCCCGTTTTATCCTGGGTGACTGCGTGCAGGTCATGTCCCGTTTTCCGACGCAAGCAGTGGATTTTATTCTTACCGATCCGCCGTATCTGGTCGGATATAAGGATCGCACCGGCCGCACGCTTGCCGGAGACAACACGCCGGAATGGCTGCAACCGGCCTGTCATGAGATGTATCGCGTACTGAAAAACGACAGCCTGATGGTGAGCTTTTACGCATGGAACCGGGCAGATCTGTTTCTGAATGCCTGGAAAATGGCTGGCTTCCGGATTGTCGGGCATATCGTTTTTGCCAAATCCTATACGTCCAAATCGACATTTGTGGGCTATGCCCATGAAAGCGCCTACCTGCTGGCGAAGGGGAGGCCACAGACGCCGGACCGTCCCATCCCGGACGCGATCCCCTGGAAATATACGGGCAACCGCCACCACCCGACTGAAAAACCGGTGCAGAGCCTGCGCCCGCTCATTGAATCCCTGACCCGACCGGGCGCCATTGTTCTGGACCCGTTCGCCGGCAGCGGCTCCACCTGCGTGGCGACCGCCGAAGCCAGCCGTCGCTATATCGGTATCGAGATGCTTGAGCAGTATCACGCTGCGGGCGTTCGCCGTCTGGCCCAGGTTGAACGGGCGAGAAGAATGCCGGCGGCCAATGATGCCGGCTTTTATCCCGATTATCCGGAGGCGGCATGAACTATCCGGGCCTAGAAGCCCTGCGCACGGACGTCGCCGCGCTCAGCAACGCCATGTGTGATGTGCGGATGCTGCTGAACCGTCCTGAATCGCAGCACCGGCACGACGCAGCCACGCTGGCTGGACGTATGGCTGCGCAGACCCTGCGCCGGATAAACACCCTTTTACTGGAAGCGTACCGCGAAGCCCTGGTGCTGGATGAAACCTTTCAGGACTGACTGACCACGCCGGGCAATGGCCCGGCCTGTTTACCCAAAAAGAGAGAAGGCAATGTACGGAACCCGTGAAGAACTCTGTGTGAAGCTTGAAAACATGTTCGCTTTTGACGAACCCCTGGTCCTGCTGGTCTGGACGGAAGAGGGGATTAGCGTGGCCTGTCGTGAAGCCCTGTCTGAACCGGATGAAGCGGAAACCCGCGCCGTAATGAAGGCGATCGGCGAGATGAAAATGACGGAGGTCAGCGCCGACTGGCGGCTGTTCAGCAGTGAAACCCTGAACGTGGCCACGGGTGAGAAACTGGTGGCCGTGGCGGGCGACCGCGAACACAGCCTGAAGGCAAAAGACCGCCTGGAGGTGACCGCCATTACCGGTAAGGGCATTGAGGTGAAGCGGGGTGATGAAACCCTGACGCTCCCGAAAGATCAGCCGCTGTATGTGACGCACGCTTATGTCAGCGCCCCGGGCGGGCGGGATAACGACACGGGCGTGGTACTGGCGGCGCTTAACAGCCGCGATATCTCCACCCAGACCATGAACTCGCTGGCACAGAGTGGCCATCGTGCGGAAGTGTTCACCGCCGAAGTGCAGGATCGGGCTGAAGCCCGACTGCAGCGCATGAAAACGAACGTGTCACCGGTACAGCTGGTCCGCACCCTCAGCGGGAAGGACGACGTCAGCGAGGCGGTCAGCACCCTGCGGGATAACGTGCAAAGTGATGCGGAACTGGCGGTGTGGCGTGCGGTAAACGACCAGCGCCACGTGACCTTCAGCGAACTGAAGCTTGCTGATGAGGCTGTAAAATTCCATCCGGACTTTGACGCTATCGATGGCCAGATAAGGGCGATGGTGAAAAAAGGCGATCTGCTTGAGGTCTCAGTGGGCGGCGAGCCAAAGCTGGTTGCCCGGTCCACGTGGGAGATGGAAAAGGCCATCCTCCGGGTGGTGGAGGAAGGAAAAAATACGCAGCAACCGCTGCTTGACCAGGTGCCGGCTGATGTCCTGAGTGGCCTGACGAAGGGGCAGAAAGCGGCGACGTCGCTGGTTCTTGGCAGCACAGATCAGTTTACGGGTGTCCAGGGCTATGCGGGTGTGGGTAAAACCACGCAGATGAAGGCGGTCATGGTCGCACTGGACACACTGCCGGCAGATGCGCGACCTGTACTGACGGGGCTTGCCCCGACGCACCAGGCCGTGAAGGAAATGAGTGACGTGGGCGTGCAGGCCCGGACCATCAAATCCTTCATCGTGGAGCACGATCAGGCCACTGCCGCCGGAGAGAAGCAGGATTATAAAGGGCAGATGTTCCTGATCGATGAATCCTCGATGGCCGGTAACCAGGACACGGCCGCGCTGTTTCAGGCGATTGCCGCAGGCGGTGGCCGGGCAGTATCGATGGGGGATGTCGATCAGTTTGAGGCCGTCGACTCCGGTGCCCCGTTCAAGCTGATGCAGGAGCGCAGCCCGATGGATGTGGCCATCATGAAAGAGATTGTGCGCCAGAAGGATGTGCAACTGCGCGGCGCGGTGCATGACATCATTGATAACCGAATTGGTGCCGCCCTGAAGCGTATTGAAGCGCAGCCCGCTGACCGGATTTCTCGTGAAGCCGGTGCACAGGCTCCCGGGAGCGCGTTCCAGGAAACAGGCTCTCCCGTAAAGGATATTGTCCGTGACTGGACGGAGCGGACCCCGGATGCCCGGGCCCGCACGCTTATCATCACGCAGCTGAATGCTGACCGCATTGCGGTCAATGCCGGCATTCACAAACAACTGGCCGAACGCGGGGAACTGGGTGATAAAGCCATCACCATACCGGTGCTGGATCAAATTTCTCACACCCGTCATGAGTTCAACCAGATGAAGCCCTGGGCGTCAGGTATGGTGGTGAAGCGTGGGGACCGCTATCAGGATGTGCTGGCTGTAGACCGCAACGGCAATACGATCACGGTCCGGGACGACGAGGGCAAAATCGGACTGTACTCGCCAAAAGAGCTTATTACCGGTGATGTGCAGTTGTTTAAACGCAAAACGATTGAAGTCCGTTCCGGGGATCAGCTGCGCTTCACGGCGACCGATCGCGAGCAGGGCATGACGGCCAACCAGCGATTCACCGTCGACGCCGTCAGCGACACAGGGGATATTCGCCTGAGGGGAACGGACGGGGTGGTGACCATCAATCCCAAAGATATCCGGGCACAGCAGCATGTTGACTATGCCTGGGCAGTAACCGGCTACGGTGCTCAGGGAACAAGCACGGATTATGTTATCTCACTCGAGGGGACCAGTGGCGGGCGTGAAATGATGGCCACCCGTCGCGCATTTTACATCACGGCCTCGCGTGCGAAAGAACATGTCCAGATATACACCGACGGCAGGAAGGACTGGACAAAGGCTGTCACAAAACCGGAGCGTGATATCAAAACCGCGCATGAGGCGCTGGCTCCCGAAACGCAGCGCCAGCAGGCAAAAGCCATCCGGGCGATGGGCCAGCCCCTTACGAAAACCGCCCTTGGTCGTGCCTGGGTGAGACATCAGGACATGGGCGAGGCCTCACTGACGGCGAAGGTTATTCCGGCAACCCGCCGTTTTCCGGAGCCGGCGCTGGCGTTACCGGTGTATGACAACAACGGAAAAAGCGCGGGCCTGGCGCTGGTCTCCCTGGTCTCAAGCCCGGAGGGCAGGCTGACGCAGGGCGATACGCGCATGGTGATGACGGAGCGGGCACGTGGTGCGGTCCTGCAGCGAAGCCAGTCCGGCAATACGGTCGTGGTAAACGATCTGGCGGCCGCGCTGGATGCCGTCAGAACGCATCCGAAAGATGGGGTGGTGTGGCAGACCGGTCAGGAGCCGCTTTCAGCCCATCTGCTGAAAGTGACGGGTGGTGTGCGCGGGGATGAAGAGATATGGCTTAACCTCGGCAACCTGCCCGGACAGGATGAACTGCAGCGTCAGAGCGAACTGAAGCTGGCAGAACAGGCCCGAGAACAGGAAGCGGTCCGTCAGCAGCAGGACGACGCCCGCGCCATCGTACTGCCGGCAGTAGAGTCCGTGAAGCTGCGCCCGGAAGAGCTGAATCCGGAAAAACCGGTGCCGCTGACACCCGACAGTGGGGTTCTGGCCAGCGTGCGTGAGCGTGAGCAGCCGGACGGGCGCGAGCTGCAACTGGCAGACAGTGTGCGTAAGGACATCGCGGTACCGGATAAATCTGCCGGTGAAGAGAGCAGGGCCTCCCGCATCGTTGCGGATCTTGCCCGGGCTGAGCAGGACAGGGTTCGCCAGACCAGTGACAGCGGGCGTGGCCGTATGCCGGAAATCGAAGAACAGACCCTCACACGCACTATTCAGAAAGAACGTTAATCAGAACATACAAGAAAGCACAGCATGAAACTGAAAGCCTTAGCTACATTTATAGTTACAACATACATTGGCTTTAATTCAGTTGCGCAGGCCTCAGCCCCGCAGCCGGTCTTTACCCCGGCGCAGGAAGCCAAGATCGGGGAAATTGCCGGAGAATACCTGGTGTCACACCCAGAGGTACTGGTCGCTGTCAGCCAGAAGCTGCAGCAGCAGCAGGCGCGACAGCAGCTGCAGTTTGCCGTCAGGGTCATGGATAATCAGGCGGCTCTGCTGAACGACGCGGATACGCCGGCCTTCGGGCCGGAGAACGCAAAGGTGGCCGTCATCGAGTTCTTCGATTACCAGTGCGTTCACTGCAGCTCGATGGCGCCGGAGCTTGAAAAGGTGATGAAGACTCATCCGGACGTGCGTTACGTCTTTAAAGAGTGGCCCATTTTTGCCGAGCGCTGGGAAAACTCGCAGGCGGCCGCCGAACGCGGACTGTCAGTCTGGAAACAGAAAGGGGCAGAGGCGTATGTCACGTATCACAACGCGATTTATGCTACCGGAAAAAATGAAGGCAACCTGACGAAAGAGGACATCGATCGGGCCGCTGCAAAAGCCGGCTGGCGTGACGCTGACAAAGAGAGTTTTACATCAGCGCTTGAGAAAAATGACGCACTGGCCAGAGCGCTGGGTCTTACCGGCACGCCGGGCATCATTGTCATGCCAATATCCGGCGCCACGCCGAAAAATATCACGGTGATCCCGGGCGCGGTGCCCGCAGAAAGGCTGGAAGCAGCTATCAAAAAAGCGTCATTGTAGCGGTGACTGCAAGCCTGAAGTGGTCCACGAATGAGAACCACTTCAGTTTTTTCATATTTCAAATAAGCAAAAATTATAAGTTACTACAGCACGGCTTCTGGTATGGATATTTCACCGGACACCGGGACGATTCAATATACCTGGCAGGCCGATCAAAATGCTTCCCAGTTTTCGGTCGCTTTTTTTTCCTATCCGGCGCGACGAACCCCTCACCGGCAAATGCCTTTCCCCTAGCCGGAATCCGGGTGGTTTATTTGTCGTGGAGTACAAAAACGCGGATCGTGTCCAGCAGCAGGCGAGCCTGCTCTTTAAGGGAACCGCTGGCAGTAGAAGATTCCTCTACCAGCGAAGCATTCTGCTGGGTGGTGGTGTCTATCTGCCCCATTGCCACATTGATCTGGCTAATACCATCGCTCTGCTCTTCGCTGGCCTGCGATATCTCATCGACCAGTTGCTGCACGCGTGACACATTCTCCACTATCTCCTGCATTCCGCTGTCGGCTTCGGTGACCAGTTCACGCCCGTCGGTGATTTTACTGACGGAGGCGCTAATAATATCGCGAATTTCTTTTGCCGAGGCAGAGCTGCGCTGCGCCAGCGTCCTTACTTCTCCGGCCACGACAGCAAAGCCACGACCTTGCTCGCCGGCGCGGGCTGCTTCAACTGCTGCATTCAGCGCCAGGATGTTGGTTTGAAATGCGATACCCTCTATCACCGTGATGATATCGGTCATTTTCTCCGCCGCGTGATGAATGTCTTCCATGGCAGAGGAGACGGCATGCATACGATCGCTGTTCGCTCTGACAACCCTTCCCGCCTCGGTAAAGAGAGTGTTCACCCGACGGGCATTTTCTGCGGTGCTTTTAATGGTTGATGTCAGCTGTTCCAGCGTCGCGGCCGTTTCTTCAACACCCGCCGCTTGCTCTTCGGTTCTTGAAGCAAGATCCCGGTTACCGGCGTCAATTTCATCAGCAGCAAGTGCAATACTTTCCGCACCAGTGCGAACATTGACAACTGTCCTGCCGAGCGCGCCGATCATTTCCTTGAGCGAGTGCATCAGGTGCCCGAGTTCATCCCGGGAATGAACCTGTACCTGGGTCGTAAGATCACCCTGCGCCACTCTGCCAGCGGCGGCCACTGCTTCTTCCAGCGGCCGGGTTATACTGCGGGTAATATACCACGCCGTCAGTATGCCCAAAGAAAGTCCGATAATGACAAACAGCATCATCAGCATCTCTGTCTGGTGGGAGGTCTGATTGAACTCACCGTGAGTGTTATTAATAAGGTCTTTCTGGAATGCGAGCAGCGCCAGAATGGCCTGACGATACTCGCTGGTGACAGGCAGGAAGTTGTCGGAAATAAATTCATCTATCGCATCATGTTCATCCCGTTCAGCCATCGCTATGCCTTCGCCACGCAGCCTGAGGTATTTTTCGCGGGCAGAAATGATCTTCGCCAGCCTGGTTTTTCCTTCAGCCCGTTGGATAAGCGGAACTATCGTCGAAAGCACTCTTGACGTCTGTTCTGAATCACTGGCGATATTGCTCAGAATTTTATTTCGCAAAGCTGTATTTTGCGTTCCCATTGCTGCCAGAGTATTACCACTGTTTCTCTCCACCAGTGTAAGCAACTGTTCAGCCAGTCGCTCCTTTTGAAGATCAAGCGTTATGATCTCATCAACGTTCTGGACGTTGGCTCGTGTGAAAAGCCATGCGCTGAGACCCATCATCACCATCAAGAACACGACGAGGCCAAATCCGGCGAAGAGCCGTGTACTTACACGCATATCACTTATTTTCATTTTATTTCCTTTTCAGCGGTCTTCCGGAGGGTACTGCAGGCAGCTCGGTGTAAGAAAACATGTGATTTTGTAAGCAACCCCTTAGAGTTATCGGTGGCAATATTAACTTCTACAGTACTGAATCCAGGGGGCAGAAAAGGTTGATCGAACGCAGGCACGATGATAGGCGGCAGCTGAATTTTTGATGCCGATATTTGCGGGGGCTCCGGAGTCCGGCCTCAATTATGCATATACAATTTTTCTTTGAGCGGGCCATGGGCCTGGCTGACAAGTCCAGATATACATCACATCGGCATACCATATCTGATTTAGTACTGTCACGGCGAACTGACACTCTAGGTAGTTAGGAGTCTCAGCATGCTTCTGAGCGCCACGTTTATATCTGTAGGGCGGCTGCAGACAGCTGATCAGCCCCAGCTCTTTTATAGTCTGCCGCCAAGCCAGTACCCCACCCGAAAACTTCTCAGCGATACTCTTCCCCCGGCAGAACCATGGTTGATGCTGTGCAGGAAGACTGGGTGACGGGTGATAAGGAGCGTTATTGCCCCGTGCACTGCTTGGTCGAGTTTAACAATGGAGGTAATCCCAGATATTAACGCTGGTTACCGTAGTGATTATCAGCGACCTGGGACCGGTAGCGTGTCCCTCCAGGATGTATGTCCGGAAAAGGAATATATAAGCGGTTATTTTTCAGGGGCGCTGAATATTCTTCTCCAGGAAGTGGAATCAAGACCGGCTAAATTGCCGAAGGAAAGCGAGCTCATGGGTAATTGCCGCGAACCACACTACATTCTGTCTGTCGAAGCAGTAGAATATCTGCGCCGGAAAGGCTAATGCATCCACCAGTTCGACGAGGGTTACCCGGAATGGGTCGAGTCAGGCTTCCAGGCCGGGTAACATATTCCTGATTTCCAGCGGCCAGCGCCGGTAGTTGTTCAAGAATTATATAACCTCTTTCCCTTCCCGCTCAGCTTGCCTCAAGTCTTCATCCGACAACAGACGGGTATCAGGATCAGCGGTGTTGCCCTGATCTAAACTGAAAAGCAGTTTTTCCATATAGGGCGTTGGTTTTCTGCGTCGGTAGTCGGCAAATTCCTTGGCATAGTAGGCACGTGCCTCGTCAACCGTCTTGGCATTTGTAACGATATCATGCATAAGGTTCAGTGCCAGGAAATTAGCTTGTTCATCATGGCAGCGGGCAGATACTTCGCCTACTGTCCGTTCGACGATCACGCTACCATCGAATTGTGCCAATGCAGTCACCTTATCGGGAGGGACGCGATAATCAATAACTGATTCTACAGAGTCGTTATGAGGCGCCGGGAAATTATGTGTGTAATAAGCTTTAGAAGCCACAATTCGTTTCCACGGTCCCGGTTTTCGCCATAGCAGTTGAGTGTCGGTAGATTCGTCAGGCAGACCATACTGATTAATGACCAGTTGCGCTGCCTCACGCGATTCGTTAGGCCAGCCTTCCGTCAGTGGCGACAGCTGATTTGTTGTCATGCATTTCTCCTCACCCGGGGGGAATTTGAGCGGCATAAGCCGGAAGTGCAATTACTAGCTTAGCTTATATCAGCAGGCCATGTTGAACCCTCCGGCAAAGCGATCCCAACTGCTTCAGTAGAACTGAAAGTATAAAACAGGCCAGAGTGATAGATTTTTTTAGGCGAGGTACATGCCAAAGAAGAAAATTACACATGCCGTAATTATGACTGCCGGAGATGGCGCGCTGGTAAAATATGATATACAAAACATATCCTCGAAATGATGATATTGATCATTTAGGGGAAATTCTTGTAAGCACTGTAAATCAAAAGCATTAAAACCTGGCTAGGGATTACTGTATCCATGCCGCTCACGTGTACGGGTTGATTGTTATGCAAAGAAAAGAATGTGACGTGATATTATCTTCATTTAGAGCAAGCCCTCTTGATCCGGGTAAGATTATGCAATTACCCGCCGCGATATCACAAAAGCTTCGGCAGGGCTAAATAATACTCTCGTATTATTTAGCGAAGCGTATGGATGTGACTTAACCGACAGTTCAGGAAGGGAGGCGATTGAAGAACTGTTTTAAAAGTCCGCGGGGATTACTATTATCAACGGGTGCATCTGTGTTTTTGATTTACATTTTCTTCTGGCATTTTTTAACAATAGCACCCGAGGTATTTTCTTTATTCCTGAGTAATCAACGACCTGAATGAAAGTGATGAATATGGAAAAGAAAAAATACGAAATTCTCCTTATAGAAAAACGAGAAAGCTCCATACTGATTTATGGCGAATGGATGGAGGGATCGAGAAAAATCCGGGGGTTAATTTGCAAAGTATATTGCCTTGGTGGTTTATACATCCGGTGCCATGCGTGCACAGGAAAGATACTTGGCACTCATACTTCGCTGCGGGCACTCAAAAACTACCTGACGGGCCACGCGTAACTACATGCAATGTATTCCGGGCTATAATTATTTCGCAGCAAAAGCTGTTTTTCTTGCGGAGTTAACATGAAAAGAGTAATTCCTGTTGCACCGAAGGCTCCTCCCGGGAATACCGACAAATGTTACGATTTGGACAGCAGAAAACCCAGACAGAACACGCGTTAAAGACGCTTATGTCTTCAGGGTGTCTCATTTAGCCCCGCTTAAGCGGGGCTATTTATTAACAGAAAAGGTATAGCAATCAAGCAATTTGTTTCGGGCAGTCAAGGCAGTGAATATACAATTTAGTGAGCCATGCGCAAAGTCAAAGATAGGGGATAAGAATATGAAGGCGAATTTATGACGTGAAAGCGGCGATAGCGCAGTTCTGGCTGACAGCATAACTTTCATGTTCGGTTGCGTCCGGTGATGTTTACATCAGAACCATCCGGGCAAGTTTTATGGATTGTCTACACTTAAGGCTCGTTAATCAGAAAGGAGACAGGTATGACTGATCGTCCAGTGAATGGGGACCACCCTGATTACAGCCCCATCCCCGGCAGTGTTAAAAATGACAAAACAGAGCAGCCAGGTAAAACCCAAAAAGACGATCCGGGCTCAGCACCCGAGTCCGGTGACAAAAAGCCAGAATAAATCAGGCCGCCGTCGACGTTCCTGGTTGCACAGTGGCTTCTGGCTGTTCCTGAAGAAACGTGGCCGAACAGCACCGGAGGCTTTGGTTTTAGGGCGCTGCAATGAAGAAGCCTGTCTGACGCAAAAAATTACCCGCCTGATTACTGGCGTTATTAGCGGGCACCTGCGAAGGATGAGTTGGTTCGTACGGCAGCTTATGTTGACGATGCAGAAACAAGCCATGATCTGGCGGAGCGGGTAGTAATTATGAGCAGCATTACGGCAAAACATCACCCGGTTATCGCTTCCCGACCGCAAGCTGCGATCACACCGCGTGGTCAGAAAGTGCCGGGTGTAGCTCTTCGCCATCACGAGATGGCGAAGCGTGCAGCCCTGTACTCATACATTCTCCCCGAGATTTACCTTGCGCGAACGTCAGCAATGTCCCGCGACGCCAACGACACGCTTCTTTCCGCAGTACACAACATCCATGTATATCACTGCTCGCTGGCTCCCTTTACGATGGCCTACGCGTTTAAATTAACCGTTCTGCCGGAAGTCGCCCTGCATGAAACCGCAGAACTTAGTATTTTACTGACGTTATCCTTCCTGCCGCCTGAAAGCGCCTATAAGCTTTCGTTCGGTCCGTCAGGTATGGTGGGCATAGTGACTCAGCCTGAACAGCATAGCGAACAGAAAGCGCCCGGCATCCATAGCGGCTGGAAAAGGCTGCGGGAATATTATCCATGGGGTCCTCTGAAGCCAGCCAAAGCAGCGCTGAAGGCCTTTTTCCGATGGTTGGATGTACAACCTGATATGCCGATTTGCGTGTTTACCGGCAAGCCCGGCGATGCATAGTATGGATCAGGAAACGATACTGCTGCTGGCGCGCAGCCAGTTTGCTTTCACCATCGGTTTTCATATTGTGCTGGCGGCATTCACCATAGGCCTTGCGCAGTTTTTGATGCTGCTGGAAGGGATGTGGCTGTGGCGAAAACAGCAGGTGTGGCTTAGCCTCTGGCGCTACTGGAGCAAAATTTTCGCCCTCAACGTGGCGGTTGGGGTTGTGACCGGGGTGGTGATGGAATTTTCCTTTGGCACCAACTGGAGCGGGCTGGCTAACCGAACAGGTGCAGTGCTTGGACCGATGCTGTATATGGAAGTGCTCGTGGCCTTCTTTCTTGAAGCGGGTTTTATGGGTGTCATGCTGTTTGGCATGGGTAAAGTTCGTTCATGGGTCCATTTTATGTCAACCTGTATCGTGGCACTGGGATCGCTATTTAGCGCATTCTGGATCCTGGCAGCAAATTCCTGGATGCAAACGCCGGACGGCTATGTGATTGGTGCAGACGGGCGATTTCAGGTCGTCGACTGGGGGGCGGTCATTTTTAATCCCTCTTTTCCGTGGCGGATGATGCATATGGTGGCTGCGGCGGTGTTAGGTACGGTATGCCTGGTGGCAGCCTGCGGCGCGTGGCATTTGCTGCACGATGAGCGTCATCCCGCTGCACGAAAGATGTTTTCTCTCGCCATGTGGACAATGTTAGCTGTAGCACCGCTGCAGATTGTTCTCGGCGATCTTCATGGTGAGAATACCCGTGACCATCAGCCGGTAAAACTGGCGGCCATTGAAGGTAGCTGGAACCCGCCGTTGCCTGGCGAAGGGGAGCCGATGCGCCTTTTCGCTCTCCCTGATATGAGCGAACGGCGTAACCTGTATGAGGTTGCGATACCGGATGTCGGCTCCCTGTACCTGCGACATAACCTGCAGGGCACCATCCACAGCCTCAATCAATATTCCGAAGATGAGCTGCCCTGGGTACCGCTGGTCTTCTGGTCTTTTCGCCTCATGGTAGGGCTGGGCCTGATGATGGCGCTGAGTGGTGTCGCCGGTCTGGTAGTACGTTTGCGTGGTCGTTTCTGGCGCGCACGCTGGCTGCACTGGCTAATGGTGCTGATGGCACCTGCAGGGTTTCTCGCTATGCTGGCGGGATGGGTTGTCACCGAAGCCGGGCGCCAGCCGTGGACAGTTTATGGTCTTATCAGAACAACAGAAAGTGTGTCGCCGATAGCACCAAACTTCGTGCTCGGTTCATTCATTACTGTCGTAGTGTTATATTTCGCGCTGTTTGGTCTGGGGCTATGGTTTTTGCTGCGTTTACTGTCGCGCACGCCGCAACCGGATGAAGAGGGGGCCATGCCCGATGTCGCGAAACGCACCGGCAAAGGGATGCGGCATGGCTCCGGGGGAAGCCACTGAAATGGAAAATTTCCTGGGGCTTTCCTGGTTACAGACACTGTCAGCAGCAGCGCTGGTACTGACCCTGTGGATTTATGTTCTGCTGGACGGGGCTGATTTAGGCACCGGCATATTATTTGGGTTCCAGCACGATAAGAATGCACGACACAGTATTAATCTCTCTTTGTTACCGGTATGGGATGGTAATGAAACCTGGCTGGTTCTGGCGGCGGGCGGTTTGTTCGGCCTGTTTCCACTGGCCTATGCCATTATACTCAGCGCATTATATGTCCCCGTCTTTGCGATGCTGCTTGCGCTGGTTGTACGTGGTATGGCGATAGAATACAGACATTACGCCCCGCGTATTTTCGACCCGATGCTTGTGGCAGGATCACTGCTGGCGAGTCTGGCACAGGGGGTTATTGCAGGCAGCCTGATTCAGGGGATCCCGAACGACGGTCAGCAATTCATGGGGCATGGCTGGGAATGGTTTAGCCCTTTCCCGCTCTTCTGTGCTGTTGCGCTTGTGTCAGGCTACTGCCTGATGGGAGCCGGTTGGCTGAACTGGCGCTGTTCCGGGGCGCTGGAAAGTCGGGCACGACGTACTGTACCCTGGCTTGCAGCGCTGACGGTGTTGTTGCTGGCGGGGTTACTGGTCTGGAGTGTATATCTGCGGGAAATCTGGCACCAGCATCTTCTGAATCCATGGGTGTGGATGCCGTTAGCCAGTATTGCGGTCGCGGGTTGTGCAGGTCTGTGGATAAGCATCGCGCGACGATATGCCTTCCTGCCGCTGGCTGCAATTCAGATACTGATCAGCTGTGCGTTTGTTGCGCTGGTTTGTACTTTGTTTCCGCTTATCGTGCCGGGTAATATACTGATACGTCAGGCGGCTGCGCCGCCATCAACGCAGCAGTTCCTGCTAATCAATTTTGCCTTACTGGCACCAATAACCCTGTTGTATAACACCTGGGGATTCCGGGTCTTTAGCGGTAAGATTAATTAGCGCTATAAATTTATTAACATGCGCATGTAAGCATGTTCCATAACGCAAAAAAATAGCCTCATAACCATCGGATTCTGCCGTTGAATAACTTCTGTCTGGCCAAAAGCGAACCGGGTAGTTTCAATCTGATTCCTGCTCTTCACTGCTTCGCCTGCCGCCATGCCATTTCCTGAAAAAAGCCTAAACGTTAAGGATGTTAAAAGCACCCCTCGTTGACAAGGCATTTCAGAGGTTACGGACTGTTTTTTACAGATACGGTTAACCTGAACACCAAATGGCGCTTACTATGACATTCTTTTGGGTTGGAAAATTGAGAGGCATAATCATACGTTTCGTATGATTATGCCTTATACCCCTTATCGATGTTGCTCCTTTAAAAGCAACTCCATAGTGCCGTCAGGCTTAAGTTTCCTGTTATTGTCCAGGCGCATCTGATGTCATGATTTTTTCCTGGGCAATATCTCATTCATAATCTGGCTGGCGGTATCGACGAAAATTTTGCCGGCGGAGCGATCGCCTTTAGCCATTGACGCCATAAAGGCTTTCGCCTGTTTGAGCGTAATATGAGGCGGCAGTGGGGCAACTTCCGGGTCGGTTTTAACTTCCAGAACAACCGGACGGTCAGCCGATAAAGCGTCTTGCCAGGCACTGTGTAACTGGTCCGGGTCATCAACTAAAATCCCTTTTAAGCCAAGCAATTGTGCAAATCTGGCATAACCGACATCCGGAATATCCTGGCTCGCTTCGAAACGTGGATTTCCTTCCATTACTCGTTGCTCCCAGGTGACCTGATTGAGATCCTGATTATTAAATACGCAAATAATCAGGCGCGGGTCGCTCCAGCCTTGCCAGTATTTCTGAACAGTGATGAGTTCCGCCATATTGTTCATCTGCATCGCTCCGTCGCCCACCAGTGCCACCACCACTTTTTGTGGGTAAGCAAATTTCGCAGCGACAGCATAAGGCACTGCTGCGCCCATACTGGCAAGCCCGCCGGACAAAGAGGCACGTTGTCCCTGTTTCACCTTATAATCACGAGCAAACCAGTTGGCACAGGAGCCTGAATCAGACGTGACGATAGCATCGTCCGGAAGAAGCGGTGACATTTCCCATACCACCCGCTGGGGATTTACCGGTTTGGCCGGGGACATCGCCCGCGCCTCCAGAGTCTGCCACCATTCTTTGACCCCCCTGGCGATCTCTTCCTGCCAGCTACGATCGTTTTTTGAATTTAACAGCGGTAACAGGGCAAGCAGGGTTTCTTTCGCATCTCCATGCAAATTAACTTCAACAGGATAACGTAACCCAAGCATCGACGGATCAATGTCCACCTGCACGGCACGAGCCTGTCCCTCTTCAGGCAAGAATTCTGCCCATGGAAAACCTGTGCCGATCATCAGTAAAGTATCGCAATTCATCATCATGTCATAAGACGGCCGGGTTCCCAGTAAACCGATTGAGCCGGTGATAAAAGGCGCATCATCCGGCAGCACATCCTTACCCAGCAGCGCTTTTGCCACTCCTGCCCCGAGAATGTTAGCCAACTGGACTACTTCCAGCGCTGCGCCCCGCGCCCCGGCACCGATCAGAATTGCCACTTTCTTTCCGGTATTAAGGATATCTGCCGCCCGTTGAAGCTCTTCATCGCAGGGAACAATTTTCGGCCGCTTGTATCCCGTTCCCGAATGAGTGAAGCCATGTATATGCGGCGTCTCCTGCCAGGGCTGGTCCTGTATGTCCTTCGGCAAAATGAGTACCGTTACACCATTTTGTGCGACCGCGATACGTATACCGCGGTCAACCAGGTGTCGCAGCTGTCCTGGCGAGGCTGCCTCCTGAACGAAGCTCGCCACATCGGCGAAAACACGGTCGAGGTTCAACTCTTGCTGATAATTCGCGCCGCGTGCGGTGACTTCTGCCTGACCAGTAATAGCCAGCACCGGGGCATGATCCATTCTTGCATCATACAACCCCGTCAGAAGATGCGTGGCACCGGGTCCCCCGGTTGAGAGGCATACCCCAAGTTCGCCGGTGAACTTGGCATGACCCGCAGCCATAAAAGCTGCCATCTCTTCATGGCGAACCTGAATAAACTCAATGCCTTCACCAGTTTTACTCGCGCGTTGCAGTGCGCCAAGCACGCCATTGATTCCGTCACCAGGATAGCCAAATATTCTGGTCACACCCCATGCTTTTAGACGTTCAATGAAAAAATCACTGGTCGTTGTTGTCATCGTTTTGCCCCTTACACGAAGAAAATGATCGTGTGTTAAGCGTAGTGGACATTAATAATCAGTGCCGAAAAGGCGGAAGGGCGGTTGAATGATCAGAACGAAGAGACGTGTTTAGAAAACTTTTCTGGTGAACGTATAGGACGTGGGCAGGAGACAGGCCATACAATAAATTTCCCGGCGCCCGATCGCACCTGTTTACCAGCCTGAAATGATTGCTGAAGCCATATATAAAGCAACCCCTACCGCCCCGAGGGAAATGTGTGCCGGACAAGCCATCCTTCAGTCAATTGTCGGCAATTTCTTTATTCCTCACTGGCTTGACAAAATAATGGCAAAAAAACCTGGGAAGGGCAGATGCAACCAGCGGTGCATTCATCACATGAAGCGGGCAATCTTTTTCACCGATTGAAGAATATCATCAGATCCGGGAGGCATTCAGTAATGAAGCACAGGATAAGGCGATTAATGTTGATCCGGTACACGCAGTAACGCGCAGGTAGTGGCACTGACTACGTCAGGCGTTATCAACTGTATTTTGCTCTGGCGAAACTGGAACCCGAAACACTGAACTACAGTTTTCGTCATAGTTAACCCGTCTTAAGGGTGAGCGAAAACCAGCGGTACCCGTAACCATTCACCGGAAAACGGGCCGGTGTCTTTAACATGCCCGATTTTGCATATTCTTTATCGGCAAGCAGCTCTGTGAGCATCACCATATCTGACCCGTTAATTTCGACCAGCACTCTTTTGTCTTTCAAGTTTGAGATCATCAACAATGCCTCGCCGTCATGGTCATAACGGATGGCGAAAATAGCCGGGATTTTCGTATCGATAACCCGGTAAGTGCCGGAGCCAATCTCTTTACACCCCAGACGTGCCCGCGTCATTTTGCTGAGCAGATGCAGCAGTGAATGGCCTTCAATCTGTGACCGGCTGACATTCACCTGCCGGTAACGGTTAGGACCTCTGGCGATGACGGGAGCAATCAGTTTGTCGCCTTCAGCTCCGGAAAAACCGGCATTCAAAGAAGTATCCCACTGCATCGGTGTTCTCACCGCTTTGCGCTCGCTTAACGCGAGGTTTTCTCCCATTCCGATTTCGTCGCCATAGCGGACAACAGGCGTGCCGGGTAATGAAAACAAAACGGCATAGGCCATCGCAATTTTTTTTACGTTGTTCTTAAACATGGGGGCCAGTCGACGTCTTAATCCACGCTGGTAGATATACATTTCCTCCGCAGGGCCAAATTCCCTGATTATGTCCTGTTGTTCTGAGGGGATTAAATCATCCAGATCCAGTTCATCATGGTTGCGTAACCAGTTAGCCAGGCATGCCCTCAGGGGGGGCAACGGGATCCCTTCAACGGCTTTCGCCAGTGGCCGGGCGTCTTTTCGTGCAAAGGAAAGGAACATATGTTTATTCAGCGCAAAACTCAGCAGCATATGGAGACGATCATTATTGCCAAAATAATCGCTGTATTGCGCCGGAGGAACGTCAACTTCCCCTAACAGGATGGTTTCCGGACGGCGAAGGCTGACAAACTCCCGTAAATGGTTAAGTAAACTAAAACCTTTTTTGGTATCGCCTTTTCCGGCTTGTTTGACCATATGGGAAGCAGCGTCCAGCCTGAATCCCGAAACACCGAGGCGAAGCCAGAAAACAATGATACGTTCAATTTCCTTTATTACCGCAGGGCAGGCCAGATTCAAATCTGGTTCGTGTCGGTAAAACATATGCCGATAAAACTGTTGAGCGGAATCATCCCAGCTCCAGACACTGTTTTCTATCCCCGGAAACATTGGCTGGTCGTCCATCTCCGGCGGCTCATCTGACCATATATAATAATCCCGATAGGGTGAGTTTCGGTCCTTTCTGGCTTCCTGGAACCATTTATGTTCAACAGAAGTATGCTGTAAAATAAGTTCAATAATCACCCTTAAGCCTGACTCCTCAGCCTGCTCAAGTAACATCACCATATCAGCGACATCACCGAATCGGGGATCAATCTGGAGATAATCTTTGACATCATAGCCATCATCTCTGAAAGGAGTCAGATAAAAAGGAGTTAGCCAAATTGCCGTTGCTCCTAATCCACGAATATAATCGAGATGTTTGGCTATGCCTTCTAAATCCCCTGTGCCGTCGTTATTTGCATCACAAAAATAAGCAGTATCCACTTGATAAATTATAGCATTTTTATACCATTCATTCTGCATCGGCCTTCTCTCTTAGCTCCGTTGGACAGTAATTCTTTCATATAACTGTAGCGTTAATTATTCATTTCGTAATAGCACGCTGTGCTGACCACAACAAATTACCTGACATAAACGACCGAATCATATCCCCTGCAATAACTTGGTAATGACTCCAACTTACTGATAGTGTTTTATGTTCAGATAATGCCCGATGACCTTGGCATGCAGCTCCACCGATTTTGAGAACGACAGTGACTTCCGTCCCAGCCTTGCCAGATGTTGTCTCAGATTCAGGTTATGTCGCT
>BCQK01000011.1_pt1 | contig 18508 bp, 23 predicted proteins | sample 1008131 | NCBI WGS metagenome assembly BCQK01 (sample SAMD00035458, study PRJDB4067) | museum specimen metagenome | isolation source: Liagora japonica specimen isolated from | place: Japan
GCTGCAGGAAGCGGCGCGTCTCCCCACGCACGTGCTGCTGGACGATGCGACCGTAGCGCCCCACGTCGGTGGCGGGATCGTCGGGCAGGATCTCCCGGGCGAACACGCCGAACGCCTGCAGGACGGGGCCGGGGGACCAGTCGTCGCCGAACTGGTCGATGCGGGCACCGTGCAGCTCGAAGGCCCGGCGTAGGGCCTGGTGCTGGCTGCGCACGATGGCGACGCCGTAGCGGGCCGCTGCCCGTTCCGCGGCGAAGGGGAACAGGGGGGCGCGGCGTCCGGCCAGCCCCTGGGTCACTCGCCGACCAGCTGCAGCCGGGCGGCCTCGGCCTCTTCGAACCCGCCCAGGGGATCGGCCTCGTCGGCCTCGTCGTCCAGGGTGATCTGCGTCTGGTAGCCGGTGTCGGTCCAGCGCGACCGGGCCTCGTGCGGCAGGATGACCTGGGACCGAATGCGGATCTCGTCCGTCTCGGCGTGGGCCTTCTCCAGCTCGGCCTGCTGGGCGTCGGTGGGCTCGGACAGCGGGTTGAAGCTGACCTCGAAGGCCGGGATGGCGTCACCACGGGATGCGAAGCAGACCTCAGCCAGCCGGGTGAGGACGGGTTCCAGCTTGTCGGTCTGCCCGTCGGCCACCATCTGCCGGTAGTTGCGGTCGCCCGCCTCGTTGTCGGTGGTCAGGCCGCTGGGGGCGTCACCCCAGATCAGCGTCGCGGGCATGCCGGCCTCGGCGGCCACATTCTCCTTGCCGGCCTGGGACAGCGCGGCGAAGCCCTGCACGGTGCCGTCCATGTGGACCATGTCGTCGCCGCCGTCCAGGACCATCATCCCCATGACGCCTCGGCTCCGCTGGATGGCCTCCATGCGCATCTTCAGCGCCCGGGGGTCCTTCATGGCCAGCGCGCCCATGTCGTGCAGCTTCATGATGGACTGCTTCATCTCGCTGGCGATGACGGCGGCGGCCCGGCTGGTCTGATCGTGGTTGGCCAGGGACCGGAAGCAGGCTTCCAGGATGGAGTCGTCATAGCCGTCGTAGTCCATGGCCAGGTGGGGCGGCACGGGGTTGCCCGGGATGTAGAGCACACGGCTGGCGTGCACGACCATGCCCCCGGCGTGGCTGCCGGTGGGGGTCAGGACCCAGCGCTCGGGCCGGCGGTAGTGCCGGCTGGTGATGTCGTCGTTCCACTCCCACGCCTGGGCTTCGTGCCGGTCGAAGGTGACCAGGTTGACGACGGGGGCGCCGAGATCGAGGGGCTCGGCCATGCGGTGCTGCGCGCCCATGTCGCCGGTGACCATGAACACGACGCAGCCACCGAACTGACGGGACAGGCCCCAGCCGCGCTTCATCCGCTGTCGCACCCCCAGGTCCCGCCACTCCTGGGCGAGCGGATCCTCGGGCTCGTCGTCCACGTCGACGGACCACAGCTTGCGGGTGCCGTCCGCAGCGGGCAGGTCGGTGATCCGCCGGGCGATGCCGTCGAAGCGGTGCAGCCAGGTCAGCTCGTCGGGGGTCAGCAGGTCCCGGGCCGTCGGGCGGGCCTGCATGGTCTTGTCCACCTCGGGGTCACCGAGGCCCGTCCAGGGGTTGATCGTGGCGTCGCCCACGGTGACGCGCTGGCGGGGTGGGCGAGGGGGCGGCGCTGGACGTGGCGGGGGCGGCGGCGGCAGGGCTGCCAGCTCGCTGGGGGACACGGTGTCGACGTTCTGCCGGCGGATGCCGAGCCATTCGAGCCAGGACATGAAGGCCCTCCACAGGGCCCACCCTACCGTGGCACCGTGGCGTGCGCCTCGCGGGGGGGCTCACCGGGCGACGGTTGCAGCCGCCGCTGGAAGTCCGGGAGCCCGCTCCCCACGGGCATGATCAGCGTAGCTCGGCAGCTACCCCCGGCCCACCATCGTGTAGACCGCCGCATTCTTGGCCTGCCACAGCAGGGTCAGCGCCTCGGTCAGGGCGGGCCCCTCCAGCGGCCCCTGCCCGGTGGTGACGTTGCCGGCCTTCGGGTGGTTGTCGCCCAGGGCCAGGGCGTGCGCCAGGTCGCTGAACGGCTTGGACACGGCCTGCAGGTGCGGCGGCAGGTGGTGGTAGCGGAACCGGTCCAGGCGCTCGGCGATGGCGGGGTGGACCTCGCCGACGGTCAGGTCATCGAGAAGGACCCCGGGCTTGTAGGTGGTTCCGCCGAATCGCTGAACCACCCTCCGAGGCTCGACGTGGGCCATGATGCCGCGCATGTAGGCGTTGGCCAGGGTCGTGCGTCCCCCGCCGGACAGCAGGACCATGGCGTCGTCGATGTTGTCGAAGAACAGGCCCTCGATCAGCACTGCGGCGCAGTCGGTCTTGGTGAGCACGGCGAACGCGCGCTCGTAGTCGGGGTCGCCGTCGGTGGTCTCGGGCGTCAGCATGCGGGTGCCGAGGCCGCCCACGATGGACGACAGGGCGTCCCAGATCGACGTCGCCACCGGATCGGCCTTGGTCTGGCCCGGCGAGGTGAACACCGCCGCACCGCGCACGACGTCCTGACCGGGGCCGGGGTTGGCGGCCGTTCCCATGGCGTTGCTGTGGACGCTGATCAGAAGGCCGTTGTCGTAGCCGTTGGCGAAGCTGATCCGGTCGCCGAGCGGGATGTTGGCCACCTCCAGGTCACGCCAGGGCTGGTGGGCATGGCGTGACGACGTCTCGGGCTTCCAGTCGTGCCGGCCGGCCACGGCATCGTGCACCACCACGCCCCGGTCGGTCAGCAGCTTCATCAGGCACCACGCGATCATGCGGTTGATCACGCCCTCCCGGACGGTCAGGCCGCGCAGGGTCTCGGGCAGCGGATGGCCGTCCTGGTCCACCTGGCCGAACGTGTACTCCTTGTGTCCGGGGTGGACGCTGTGGCCGTCGAGGGTCAGCCCCCCGTGCCCGTAGTCGATGATGACGCAGTCGAACGTGTGTCCCATGTGGCCTCCAGTGGATGGGGGTGCATCGTAGCCCCCCGCCCCTACATGGCGCCAGCGTCGGGATCTGTGATCTACAGCTCGCCGCTGTCGTCGATGATCTCGCTGCTGCCGTCATCCTCGGACGGTGCGGGGCTGTCATCGGGGGACGGTCCGACAGGCTCCACGCTGGTGGGCACGCTGCTGGTGGGGGTGGCCGTCCTGACGCTGCCGTCGCTGTCCAGCCACACGGCCACGCCGTTGAGGCCCGCGTTCAGCACCATGGCCAGGCAGACGACGATCAGCAGGTTGCGGAACCACGACCGCATGTCCTGCCGCATCGACTCCGTGTCCTGCTGCATCTGCTCCGGGATCTTGCGGATCGACCGGATCAGCTCGCGGTTGGATTCGGCCATCAGTGTGAACACCGGGTCAGTCCGCAACGCCTCGGCCAGAAGCGCGGCGTCCTTCGCCGACTGCCCCCCGGTCTCGGCCATGCGGGTCAGCACGTCCTGCAGTTCAGGCGGGATCGATCGCTCGGACATCGGCCGCTCCTGGTATGTCGAACTCGTCGATGACGACGGCGGTGTCGGGGATTGTGACCGCCATCACCCGGCGCAGCGCCCCGGTGTCGTAGCGGTCGGCGTGGTAGGCGGTCAGGGCCGGCGCGCGTCCCAGCTTCGACCGGATGATGATGTCGTCGGTTCCGGCCTGCATCTGGGCGAGAATGTAGTGGTAGACGTAGGCGTTGACCTCGTCGCTGATCAGGTCCACACCGACCATCTGCCCCGGCTTGACGTTGAAGTCGACGAGCCCCCCGCCCTGGCTGTAGGTGCATCGGCCGTTGACGTCGAAGGCCCAGATGGCGACCCTGGCGCGCTCGACCAGGTCCACGGTCATCATGTGGGTGCGCAGCATGTCCGTCATCGTCGCGGTGCGCACGTTGATGGCCTCCTCGGCCGCGTCCAGGTCCGCCACCAGCGAGCTGCGTTCCAGGTGCACGGGGATCGGCCGGCGCAGCATCAGCAGGGCCATGGTCAGGGCCGTGGCGATGACCGCGAGCGACACCGTCGACCACATCAGGATCGGCATCATGAGGGGCTCCATGGTGTGGGTCTCCTGGCCCTGTACCATGGCGCCCGGATGGACCAGCTGCTGCCAGATCACCGTCGGCTCCCATCGACGCCGCCATCTTAGCCGGGTCGCTAGAACACGTCTGCTAGCGCGTACGCCTGCTCGACCGCTGTACGCCCATCCTCGCCAGTTGTCGCATGCAGCAAGTACTGTGTCTGTGCGTCCGTTCGGTCCTTTCGCTTACTGGCCTTCCGGAACTTGACCTGGTCCTCAATCCAGTCACCGACCCATGGCGCGGACTCGGGCAGCCAGCAGTAGCCCAGGCGCCACCACCGGGACGTGACGTCTGCGCGGGCCTCCTTGGACGTGCCCTGCGGGTCGTAGCGGACCAGGGTGGGCACGCGGATGCCGTGGCGGTGGCAGAACTGAAAGATGATGCGTTCCAGGACGTCCAGCAGCTGGGTGCCGGCGGCGCGATCCTCGATGATCAGCTCGTGGGGCTGCCACTTCCGCAGCATGTCCAGCACCGCCCTCTCCAGGTCTGGGTAGGCCATCGACTGGCAGAACGGCTCGTCCAGCATGTGGTGATGGCCCTCGGCCGCCATGCCGCCCTCACCCCAGACGCTGCACGCGCTGTCGCTGTTGGCGATGCCCTCCTTGCTGTTGCAGTCGATGCTGGCGCGGATGACGGCGTAGGGACGCTCCGGGCGCTGCGGGTCGTGGTCGTAGCGGTGGCCGAACCATGCCCGCTGGTAGACCGCACCCTCGGACGGGCTGGGGTCGGCCTGGAACATCGCAGACCACCAGCGCGGGCCCGACGACCGCTTCTTGGCGGCCAGGCGGTCCAGCCCCCAGCGGATGGGCGACAGGGCCTCGCCCTTCTTGCGCCACCCCACGATGCCGGTCCCGGGGATGAACGGGCGGCCCACCTCGTCCTCTTCGGCGATGGCGGGCAGGCGGACGCGGTGCCAGTCGTCCTTCACGGCGGGATCGGTGACCAGGCGGCCGACCAGGTCATCCTCGTGCCACCGGGTCATCAGCACGATGACGCCACCGCCGGCCTCGATCCGGGTGTTCATGACCGACTGCCACCAGTCCCACGTCTTCTGGCGGATCCGCTCACTGTCGGCCTGCTCGGCGTTCTTGACGATGTCGTCGATGATGGCGAGGTTGACGCCGCGCCCGGTGATGTCGCCGCCGGCACCACGGGCGCGCACCATGCCGCCGTAGGTCTGCCAGTCGGTCACCGCGTTCTTGCCGCGGATGGGGAGGCCCAGCTCGGGCATGGACGGGGCGGCCTCGCGGGCGATGTCGCGGGCCACGCGGCTGTTGTCCTCGGCCAGGCCCTCGCTGCTGCTGCACAGCATGACGTCGTGACGCAGGCCCAGGCGGGCGGCGCGCTGCTGGTGCCACACGGGGAACCGCTTCGAGATCTGCTCGGTCTTGCCGTGGCGGGGTGGGGCTTCGACGATGACCCGGGGCTCACGGCCGGCCAGGATCTCGTCGCTGACCCACTGCAGGATCTGTGCGAGGACGACGTGGAACTGGTCCCAGACGTAGCCGGGGAAGGTCCAGTCGATGAACGCGCGGAACGACTCCCGGGCTTCGTCGACGAGCAGGGCCTGGGTCTCGGCCATGTGGGCGGCGCGCTGGGCGGCAAGCTTGGCCTCGCGCTGACGCCGCAGCTCGGCCTGCAGCGCGCGGGCCTGGGCGGGAGTGAGGCCGGTGGCGGCGAGTGCGCCGATCACGCGGTCACCCGTCGATAGCGGGCCTGGCACTCCTGGCCCCACGCGGGGCAGCCCTCGCAGGCATGCGGGCATGGCTCGCCGCGGACATGGTCCGAGCCGTCCAGGTCCCACTCGCCGCAGCAGTCGCAGAAGGTGGCGGCGTCGGACAGGCTCTGCTCCTCGGGGCAGTGGTCGAAACGCAGGTCATCCCCGGGCTTCGACGTCATCGAGCTGGCCTCCACGAGGTCCGTGGCACGGTCTATGCAATGCACTGTCACCTCCCGCTACGCGTCGTCTCCAGCGCGATGGCATCCAGCACCATCGCCCGAGGCGCCCCCGCCTGGCCACCGGTCCACCTGCGTGGGCCACACCAACGGCCAGACGGAGACGCAGACATCAGCCCGTGTCGTCTGCCTCACCGTCAATGATCTGCTGCAGCTCGTCGTCCAGATCGTCCATCTGGGCAACCGACAGCTGCGCGATGGCCTCCACCGCTGCGATGGGGATCGGCCCGCCACCTGGGCCCGACAGCTCCACCTGCTGCGGCGTCGGGCTGTAGCCCTGGCCCTCCAGCGTCCGCAGCATCTGCAGAGCTGCACGGGTGTCGGGCGCGGATCGGCGCACCGTTCGCACCACGGATCCGTCCGCCTTCGTCACCGTCCGCTCCTCGATGACCGCGCCAGTGGCGGCACTGGCGACGCCTCGGACATACAGCATCTTGGCCCTGGCGCGTGCACGTGTGACCTCGGCAAAGAACGTCGAGAAGACCGTGACCTCCCCCGCCATCAGGTCCCGTTCCCCACGGTTCCGCCACTGCCGGAGGGTCTCCCTGGTCTTTCCTGCCAGCTCGGCCGCGGTCTGCCAGGACGCGCCCAGCTCGATGGCCTGGATGATGGTCAGCGAGACGGCCGGGGTCAGCTCGTGGGGCCTACCGATCTGGGTTGCCATCGGGCACCTCCAGGGCGTCGGGTCCGGGGTCTTGGCCGGTGGCGCGGCAGTGCTGCGTCCACCGCATGCGGATCCCGTCGCAGTAGGCGGGTTCCAGCTCGATCAGACGGGCATGGCATCCCAGCATGTCGGCGGCGATCAGGGTCGATCCGCTGCCGCCGAAGCAGTCCAGGATGATGTCGCGGGCCTTCACGTGGTTGCCCAGGGTGTCGGTGATGACCTGCACGGGCTTCTGGGTCGGGTGCCACGGGTTCGCGGTGGGCCGGGGCACGCGGATCAGCGTCCCCTGGGACCGGTCGCCGAGCCAGGCGTGGCCTGCGCCGGGCTGCCACCCGTAGGCGATGAACTCGGCCTCCTGGTGATAGTCGCGGCGGCTGAAAACGAAGTTGACCTTGTCCCAGACCAGCCAGTGCCGGAACACCCCCAGCTCGGCCAAGACGTTGCGCAGGATGTGGCACTCGTTGGGGGCGAAGCAGGCATACCAGGCCCCGCCGGGGCGGACGCGCTGGGCCACGTTGGCGTAGCAGGCGGCCAGCAGGGCCGTCAGCGCGGGCTCGTCGAGGTCATCGTTCTGCAGGGTCATCTGGCCGGCCTGGCGACGGGCCTCCGGATCCTCGGCGCGGCTGCCGCCCACGACGGCGATCCCGTAGGGTGCGTCGGTCCAGGTGTGGTCGACGAGCCAGTCACCGAGCAGGGCCTGGAAGGTGGCGGGGTCGCGGCTGTCGCCACAGATCAGGCTGTGCGGACCAAGGTGGTAGACCTCGCCGGGGCGGGACTTCGGGTCGGCGAAGAGGTCCAGGCCGGGGGGCCTGGCGGTGGGGTCGGCCTTGGTGGTCCCGCGCAGGTGGCGCTGCAGCTCGGCGGCGCTGAAGGCGGTGGCCTTGGCGATCTCGTCGGGCAGGTCTGCATACTGCCGCTGCACGTCGGCGTAGCGCCAGTCGGCGATCTCGCCCGTGCGGTTGTCGGCGAGCGCCAGGCCGACGGCGTGGACGTCGTCCAGGGGCATGTCGCGCACGGGGACCTGGTGCGGGGCCGGTGCGTCCTGAAGGCGCCAGGCGCCCTCACGCGTGGTCCAGTCCTTGTGGGGTGCCTGGGGGTCGACCGGGTCGCCAGGGCCGCGCAGGCGCCAGGCTCCGAGCCAGGCGCACGCCTTCAGGCGGGTGTGCCCGGCGATGATGTGGCCGTCGGCCTGCCGCTGGATGACCGCACCCCAGCCGTAGACCTCGACCGAGCGGGCCACGGGCTCCACGGCCAGGTCGTTGTCGCGGGGGTTGGCGTCCCAGGGGACCAGCTCGCGCCAGTCGACCCAGGACGCTGCGGGGGCGTGATCACTCATGGGGATCTCCGGGCAGTGGGGGGAACACCACCACCTGGCAGGTGCACCCCTCGTTGGTGTAGGCCGCGGGGACGCCGTGGCAGGTGTGGATGCACTCGTCCAGGGTCAGCGGGGGCTCGGCGGCGATGGTGGGCTGGGTCGGCGTCCAGTGGTCCAGCACCTCGGCGCCGAAGGTCAGCAGCACCACGGCCAGGATGACCCAGGCCGGCAGCTTCTCGGTGTCGAGGCTGATGTTGACGTTCGGGAAGCTCATTCGTCGGCCTCCCCACGCATGCGGCGCGCCATGGCCTCCAGCTCGGCCGCGGACGTCGCCCGGTTCGATGACCTGCTCCCACGCTGGGAGCGGCGTTCGCGTGCCCCCGCGCGGTCCTGGCCGGACTTACGCGACGAGCTGACGTGGATGCCGCCACACTCGTCACAGACGTAGGGGCGCAGGCGGCCAGCATCACGGTCGGACGCCCGGCGCTTCAGCCGGCGCAGCCAGTCGGTAGCCACGTCCCAGCTGTCGAAGGTGGTCTTGCCGGTGGGGCAGTCCATCTACTCCCCCCGGATGACGACGTGCAGGTGAGCCTGCTCGTCCGCTGCGGCGTAGAACTTCCGGACGATCAGGCTGTAGACCAGGGCATCGTCGGCGATGATGCCCACCGGCTTCGGCTTCTGCAGCTTGACCTTGCCGCGCAGGTTCGGCGGCAGGCGGGGCTTCTTGGGCTTCGGGTTGCCCGCGGGGCCGCGCTGCAGGGCGTCGAGCACGTTCTTCGCGAGGTTGTCGACGTCGGGACGCGGGTGGTAGGGGTGCCGCCCCGGATCGGCCTTGGCCAGGCGAGCCGGACGGGGAAACACGGCGGTGATCTCGACCTCGCACAGGCCGAACCGCATCCGGCCGGCGGCGATGTGGGCCGCACGGGCGATGCGCACCTGGGTGCTGCGCACGTTGTCGGGGGTGTGGACGTCAACCGGCACGCGCTTGCCGTTGCGGAGCAGGTTCCGGTAGACATCGACGCTGACCTGACGGGCGACGGGGACGGCCCGCCCCCACGCTGTCGGCGTCTCGTCCAGCCGGAACTCTAGCACCCGGGTCGGCAGGGCGAGCCGGGGATTACCCGGCTCCACGGCCTACTTCGCGGCTTCGGAGAGCGGCAGCGACTGCTGCGCCTCTTCGATGTTGACGCGCTGCAGGGCGTAGGCCCGGGTGATCGTCTCCATGGCGGACGGATCGACACCGACCAGGACCAGGCGGACGATGCACTTGACCTGCTTCTTGCTGGCCGTGACCTGCAGGTAGGCCACCTTGGTGCTGACCTGGACGACGTCGTCGAAGCCCTCCACGTCGGTGTTGTCGCCGAAGTCCAGGACGAACGTCTCGGACGGCTTCCGCTTGTAGGACAGGCCCGGCTCGTCGTTCTGCCAGCACTCACGGATGGCCGCGCGAACGCCGGGGATGATCTCGTCGAGCAGGTCCAGCGGGGCGTCGGGCAGGGCGGAACCCTCCTCCGACGTGCCGGCGCTCCATCGGGCATCGAGCTTCATCCCGACGGTGAGCTTGCCGACGTGGTCCTTGTCGACGTTGACATCCAGCTTGCCGGGGATGTCGGCGCCGATGACCTCGCGCATGGTGACGAACTGCAGAACCTTCATGGTGTGACCTCCGGTCGGTGTGGCAAGACTGCTCTACCACGCGACGAGAAGGCCCGTCCACCCCTAGGGTTCGTCGATCGTCAACGTCCGCCGGCACATGCGGAGGCTGTACCTGCCTTTCACGCCGCTGCGGAATTTCACGACCCAGCCGACCAGGTATCGGAAGTCGTTGGCGTCGCCCAGCTCGTCATCCTCGGCGAGCATCAGCACCACGTTGCTGATGTCCTCGATGTAGCTGCTGCCCTTCAGGTGTTGCACCCCTGGGCGTTCCGCCGACGCCGCCGACCGGTTCAGCTGGCTGACCACGACGACGGGCACGCCGTAGCGGGTGGCGATGTGCTTCGCCTTGTCCATGATGTGGTCGATGGTGTCCTTGCCACGGCGCAGGCGCAGGCCGGGCGGGGCCTTCATCGCCTGCACGTAGTCCAGGACGACCAGGGCCACGCGACGGCCGGACCGCTGGCGCTGCCGCACCCGGGCCTCCACCTCTTCGGCGTACAGCGGGGGCACGGCCCGGCCGCGCTTCGGCCCCACGAAGACCATCCGCCCCCACCCGTTCATCCACCGCTCCCGGTAGGCTTCGCGCAGGTGGTCCAGGTGGTCGTCGGTCAGCTCGTGCAGCACCCCGTCCACGAACCCCTCGCCCTGCGAGACCAGCGCCGCCCAGGGGACCGGCTCCCGCGGGTCCATCTCGCGGCAGGCCAGGCGCATGCAGTGCTCTTCCACGGTCATCTCGACCGAGCCCCACACGATGTCACCCTCGATCTCCTGTCGGTTCAGCGCGTCGAGCGCGGCGTTCGCCAGCTCCTGGGCGCAGACGGACTTGCCCACGCCGGTGCCGGCCGCCAGCGTCAGGACGTGGCCACCCTGGACCGTGCCGTAGAACCCCGCCCACGGCCAGCGGAAGGACCAGGCGTCTGCCTCGGGCTTCGCGTCGTCGACGGTGACGACGTGCGCCGGCCGCAGCTGGGCCTCGGCCTGCTCGATGGTGTCGGCGGCCTTGCGCAGCTCGGCAGCGGCGGCGGTCCGGTCGCGACTCTCCAGGGCCTTCATCACCCGGTCCGTCTGGACGATCGCCTGCGCCTGCAGGTGGATGTCACGGACCACGGCAGCCGCGTGCAGGGGTCGCCGCTCGGGCTGCGGGTGGCCGAGCTGGACGTGGTGATCGTCGCTGATCACGAAGTTCAGCATCTGCACCAGCGTGCGCAGCTCGGACCACTGGTAGCCATGCTCGCCGTTGGTCCGCCGGACCAGCTCATGCATCCGTTCCAGGGCTGCGGACGCGGTCTCGTCGAAGCCGTCCAGGCGGGGCATGGTCTCGCCACGCTCCACGCCGTTGACGTAGGCCCTCCAGACGTCGGACAGGTCGGTGCGGCGCAGCGCGTCGGCCACCCCGTCCCCGGCCTGGGCGATGAAGGCGGCCTGGTCGTCGGTCGCGACGAGGCCCGCCACCAGCTCGCAGCCGAAGATCATGCTGCGGTTGATGGGGGTGAGCAGGCGCATGACCCGCTTGTGGTGCTGGTCGGGCAGGATCTGGGGGCCGATGCGCAGCACCTTGCACAGCGCGGTGATGGCGAACGGCTCCCACTCGGTGGGGTCGCTGGCCAGGGACTCCAGGGCGGCCACCTCGGTGCTGTTCAGCTTCGACGCAGGCAGGTAGGCCACATTGTCGTCGGTCATGCCAACACCTGCAGCCCGACGGGGGCGTCATCGGTGATGAGGCCGCTGACCACTGCCATCAAGATCCGTCGCGTGGACACCGGGCCTCCGACCAGCTGGCACGCCCTGACGATGGCCGCGCGGCTCTCGTCGGGGAACGTCTGCCCACGGTAGCCGAAGCCATCCACCGCCGCCGACAGCAGCTTGGCCAGGGCCAGATCGTCCCGAGTGCAGTCGATGCCTTCGCTCCACCGATTCGTGCCGGCGAGCCGGTCGTGGTCTGGGTCGAACCACGGGCAGGGAGGCTCACCAGCCTCGTGCCAGGCCAGGGCGTCCGCCGCCAGCAGGGTGGGGCTCCACACGTTGTTGCTGCGCATGGCCGCCGACGGGCTGTACGCCTTGCCGTTGCCAGCCAGGTGCATGGCACGGGCCCAGAAGTCAGGGATCCCAGCCTTCATCAGGTCGTTGGGCCACTGCGCAGCCGGACGGGCCGCTGCCAGGTGACGGGCGATCAGCAGCAGCTCGTCCCGGGTCAGGCCGTGGCGGACCATGGCGGCCCGGAACTTCTGGGTGTGTTCCTGCCCCCGCAGCGCGCGCCCGCTCTTCGTCGGCCACGCTGGCAACAGCACCGTACGCCTCCAGTCGGCATCCGACAGGGTCTTGGGGGGCGGTTCGGCACCGGCCGAACCTGACAGAAGAGGATCAGGATCAGGATCAGGATCGGGATCAGGATCGGGGGGGACATGTACACCCCCCCCACCGACCCCCCCGCCGACCCTCCCACCGACCCCTTCGCCGACCCCCTCACCCCCCCCTGGGGGCGTGGATGTCCCCCCCCCGCTGCATCCAGGGTCGGGGGCGGCGTCGATGAAGCCGTCAGGGACGGTCACCTTGCGGTCGATGTCGACACCGGGCAGGCCATCCAGGGTCGCGCGGATCCGGTAGGTGGCCGACCGGTGGAGGCCCCCGGCGGGGCTGATGGGGTAGATCAGGCCGCGCTCCTGAAGCTCGGCCAGCGCCCGGCGGACGTCTCGCCGGTCCATGGACAGCATGCGGCTGAAGCCCTTGACGGACAGCCAGAAGTCACCCTTGCGGTTCGCGTGGACCACGGCGGTGGTGAAGACCTGGGCGGTCATGCGACGCAGGCCCAGCTGGGCGGCGTCGAGGAACTCATGCAGGACGTGCAGGGCGGGGAAGTTGCGGATGGTCTCGGACACACTGGCTCCTGATGGGGCCGGTGGTGCCGCATGGCGCGTTGACGTGCTACGATGCCGCCATCGCTGCGACACCCCGGTGGCTGGTGGTGTGGCAGTCAGGAGGCTCGGCGGTTGGCTCGCCGGGCCTCCCTACGTTGTAGCCCAGGCGGGCGGGTCAGATGGTCTCGGCGTCGGCAGGCTCGAAGTACTCGCCAGCCCCGAGCCTGAAGTCGCGCAGGGCGTGGACGAAGGCGGTCAGCCAGACGTCGGCGGCGATGCGGCGCACCCGGGGGGATGCCACGCGGACCAGGGTGGCGCCGACCAGCTCCCGGTAGACCTCCACCCCCGGCGGCTGGTCGGGCGGTAGGGTCGCATCCAGCAGGCCGCGGGTGTAGGCGAGCCGGTCGGGGTGGGTCTCCAGCCGGCGGCGCACCAGCTTGTGCATGGCGGCGGCCCTGGGCAGGGACATGCCCTTCTCGGCGCGGGGAGACTCGATGCCTTCGATCAGCGAGCGGTTGGCGCCCAGCTCGGCGGCGAGATCGGCTCGGGGCAGCACGTCGGACGTGCCGACACCACGGGCCGCCTGCATCAGCCGGCGGAGGGGATGATCATTCATGATCTTGCGACCTGGGAGAAAAGGTTGTCAGTGACGCAACCCCCGGCCATCGGGGGCGCAGCACGAACCCTGTATAGCAAAAGAGCCGCTTGCGCCCCCCCAGCGAATGGTGCAAGAGAGAGGCGCGCGGCACTGACGCCGAGCGCATCAAGGAGCATCACCATGAACGCCATTGCACTGGCCCAGACCCTCCCCGTCTCGACCCTCGCCACCTACGAGGTGCGCAACGCCCCGGGGATCATGACCCTGGGCGAGGCCCGGTCCATCATCAACGACGCGCACCAGGCGGCCAACCCCTGGCGCCAGACCCGCAAGCTGGCCCACTGCCACGTCGCCTGGGGTCTGCCCGGCCAGGAGCGCGCGCTACTGCAGTGGCTGCAGAAGGACGGCACGATCTCGGCCGGCCTGCCGATGACCCGCACGGCCCTGGTCGACATCCTGAACAGCGACGTGCTGCCGTCCCGCGGCCGGGCGTTCCTGGAGGAGCTGCTGGCCCTCCCCGGCAGCAGCGACAACCACGCGCGCTCCCTGCAGGCCATCGCGACCATGGCTACCCAGAAGTTCCTGCGGGCCCGTGGCGACAAGACCCGCCAGCTGCTGGTCAGCAACAAGCACGGTGAGGACGTCATCACCGGCTGCGTCGGCAGCAGCTACAACGACTACCCCCACGTCCAGCTGATGGACGACATGATCGACGGCCTGCCCGACGGCGCCACGGACTGGCAGGTGCTGTCCCTGCGCCTCACGGACAACGTGCTGCGCGTCCGCTTCCTGGCCGATGACCGGCACATCGGCGTGGGCCGCGACCACAGCATCGTCCAGGCCGAGGATGGCAAGCTGATCCCCGCCATCGAGCTGTGGAACAGCGAGAACGGCCACCGCGCCGTGTGGCTGAAGTCCCTGGGCTACCGGGCGCTGTGTGCCAACGGCTACGCCAGCCTGGCCGAGCAGGCCGTCCACCGCTGGAACCACGTCGGTGACGCCGAGCGCCTCCGTCAGGGCATCGCCGGTGCCGTCGAAGACATCATCATCCAGTCGCGCGGCATCGCCGACGCCTACGACCAGGCCCTGGACATCGCGGTAGACGACGCGTGGGGCTGGATGCAGGACGAGCTGGCCGACTTCACCCGGGCCGAGGCCGCCGCCGTCCAGGACGCGCTGCACCACGACACGACCAGCCGGGACGCCCAGGGCCAGCCGCGCCTGCTGGCGTCGATGCTGGACGCGGTGACGTTCGCGGCCCACGACATCCACGACCGGGACGACGGTGACCTGATTCGCGTCGAGCAGATGGAGCGGGCAGCGGCACGCATGCTGCGCCGTGGGCAGAGGGAGGCCCGCGACGGCATGCTCCACGCCCCCATCGCCGACTGACCCGGGGCATCCCCCCACCGGCGGCGGACTCCCCCCACCGCCGCCGGGTCCCGGGTCCAGGGCTGTTCCGCCCTGCTGACGATGGCCGACGGATGGCCGAAACCCAGGAGTGTGTGCGATGAAGCGTACGATCTACGAGCTGGTGGTCTACCCGACCGGTCCCGACGGCGAGCCCGCCGATCCGGTCAGCACCTACGACGTCCACAAGGGCGTGCTGGAGGCCCAGGCGCGCGCCGAGCGGGTCGCCAACGACAACGACGCCGCCGTCTACGAGTGCGAAGTGGTCGACATCCCCAGCAACGCCAGCGCCGTCTACCTGGACGGCCTGAACGGCAACCTCGTGCTGCCCAAGCGCGTGGCTCTGATCTACGGGCGTCTGCCCGTGGTGACGACGCCGCCGCCGGTCCGGGGTGAGTCGTGATCGACATTGACCAGGACACCCTGATCAAGGCCGTGGCCCGCGCCATCATGGACGACATGGTGCACGCGGACATGGTGGAGGCCATCAAGCGGGAGATCCGCACCGAGATCGTGGCCAGCGTCAGGACCGAGGTGTCGGACCTGGTCGGCGTTTGGGTCGAGGAGCGTCTGACCGGCACGTTCCAGCCGACGAACCGCTGGGGTGAGCCGAGGGGCGAGCCCGTCACCATCCGGGAGCTGGCCATGGCCGAGGTGGAGCAGCGGTGCAACCGCAAGGTCAGCCCCCACAGCGGACGCGACGCCGATCGGCACGACCGCGGGTCCATCACGGCGGTGCACTACATGGCCCGCGAGGCCATCAAGGAGACCGTCGACGAGCGCGTCAAGGCCCTGACCGAGGCCGCCGTCAACGACGCCATGGAGCGCCTCACCGAGGAGGACGTGGGCCGGTCCGTGAAGTCGGCCGTGTGGTCGGCGTTGAGGCCGAAGAAGTGAGCCGGCTGTCTGCACCCGAGATCGTCGCCCATGCCCTGGACATCGCCCGGGACTACCGGCGGCGCGGCATGACCCTGACCATCCGGTCGGTGTACTACCAGCTCGTGATCAGGGGCCTGCTGGACAACAAGGCCAGCGAGGCCAAGCGGGTGCAGGCGTCGGTGGGCCGGGCCAGGCTCCGGGGTGACTACCCGTGGGACCTGCTGGTCGACACGGCGCGCACCCTGCACCGCCACGGCCGTGCCCGTCCGATCGGAGCCGCCGAGGCCCTGACCAGCATGTCTCGGGACGTCCCGACGCTGCCTGATCAGTGGGTCCACGCGTCACGGTGGGCCGGCCAGCCCGTCCAGCCGCTGGTCATCATCGAGAAGGAAGCCATGGTCGGCGTCATCCGCAACACCTGCGACGAGCTGCAGGTGCCTTGGGGCGCCACCCGTGGATACTGCAGCCACGGCCACCTCTACGCCATCGGCCAGGAGCTGCACCGCATGCGGCGCCGGGACCCGATGCTGCGGCGCGTGGACATCCTCTACGCGGGCGACCACGACCCCGATGGGATGGAGATCCCCCGGTCGTTCATGGACGGGCTGGACACCATGGAGCTGCACAGTCCCGAGCTGGTCATGCCAGGGCGGACGCTGCACCGCATCGCCCTGAATCCCGATCAGGTGGCCCAGCTGGAGACGCCGCCCTTCCCGGCCAAGGAGACGTCGTCCCGCTACGCCGCCTACGCGGCCGAGTATGGCGACGACTGCTACGAGCTGGACGCCATGGACCCCGACGCCCTGTGTGACCTGATCCGCGCCGAGGTGGACAGTCGCTACGACACGGCCCTGGCCGACGCCATGCAGGACCAGGTCCAGCAGGCCCGCGACGAAGCCCGCGCCGGGATGACGGCCGAGTGGTTCGCCGATGCCATGGACGCCTACTACGAACAAGAGTAGAGCATCAACGCCGGCAACCGGCCGGCACTAGGAGCATGACCATGAAACGACGCGAAGCCTGGCGCTGGTGCCTGGTCCGCATGACCCCGAGGGGTCGTCCGCGGGTGGCCCTGGCTGACCCCAACCCCAGCGACAAGCGGCCCGCCGAGTGCTGCACCTACCTGGTGCTGACCGGCGACAGCTGCGGCCACTACACCCTGCCCAGGGCCCAGGAGGCCGGCGAGCCGACCATCCGGCAGCAGGTCACCGCACGGGACGCGTGGGCGTCCGCGTGGAGGCCCTGATGCAGATCACAGACGTGGCATGGGACAGCATCCACCGGCTGACCTTCCTGGAGGTGGTCTACTACTGCCACCGCCGGGGGGTTCCGCTCACCACGGACAGCGCCGATCTCCGGTCGCGCCTGGCCGTCGATGGCGGGGACACCTACTTCCCGCCCGTGGCCAAGGACAAGCTGGCGGCGTTCGTCGCCGAGCATGGGGAGGTGGCCCAGACGTAGCGCCTGCTGGGCGCAGGAACGCAGGGCGTGGGGACGGCCGTTCATGGACCGATGCTCCCCCAGATCGCACGGACACCCATCTCCAGGGCTCCCCCGTGACGGGTTCCGCACCCCCTGCGTTTCTGCGTCCAGCATGCCGCTGGGCGCGTGCCAGGAGCACGCCATGATCGACGAGTTGACCCCCCAGGACTTGGCCGGCCATCTGCAACGGGTGGTGGAGGCGCTGAAGTTTGTGGGCATGGACGGCCGCATCATCCCGATCTTGCGGATCGAGATGTCCGCCCAAGGCCGCTGCCTGGTGCAGCTGCAGCCCGCTGTGTTCGCGCAGTGGTGGGCCCACTTCATGATGGACACCGACCCGCGCGAGGTTCGCGTCGAGGTGCTGACCACCGAGCGGGACACCGCCGGCCTGGTGCCGATGCACCTGCGCGCCTACCACCTCGGTCACCAAGTCGTCGCGGTGGTCTTCGTCGACGACGCCAACGCGCCCACGCAGGCCAACGGTGGCGGGGAGCACGAGGATCTCGTCGCCACCATGCTGCGGGCCCAGGCCGACCAGGAGGCTGCCCGTGCCAACGGATGAACGCCCCCGCGGCATCGCTGGCCTCCAGGGCAAGACCCCGGTGGGCGCGGTGCTGACCATCGGCCGCAAGCGTCGGCCCGAGGACAACAGCGGCCGGCCTGGCGTGCCGATCAACCGCGACCAGTTCTACCTGATGCAGGTGGACCCGGCGCCCGTGAAGTACAGGGACAAGCTGGTGAAGGGCGGCATCCGCCCCATGCATCCGAGCTTCCAGCCGTTCAACGACCGCAAGGTCCAGCGCGTCGTCGGCATGCTTGTGCACAGCCACCGGGACGACTGCTTCGAACACTACCTCCGCGCCCAGGGCACGCCTGACGGCAAGATGTCGCCGAGCCAGCGACCGTGGTGTGAGGGCAATGGCGACTACGCCCACCGCCTGGCCTGGGATGCGGCCGGTGTCGAGACCATCGAGCGGATCGACTGCCCCAACGACGAGTGCCCGTTCAGGCAGGCCACCCGGGACAAGCCGGCGCTGTGCAAGCCCTACGCCCGGCTCTACTTCCAGGTGCGGTGGCAGGGGGCCAGCGCCAAACTGCTGATGCCCACGCCCCTGGTGAAGTTCACGACGCAGAGCTGGCACACCACCAAGGCCCTGCTGGGGTTCTTCGACTACCTCGACGAGTCCGCCCAGCGCCTCGGCATCCCCGAGCCCCTGCTGATGGGCCTGCCCTTCGAGCTGGTGTTGCAGGAACGGACCGACCGGGAGCAACGCCGCTTCCCCGTCGCCCGGATGTCTCCGCTGATCGACCCGCTGCAGTTCTGGACGGAGTCGGCCGAGCGCCGGCAGCAGCTGCAGGACATGGCCCGGCCGGTGGGCGCGCTGACCGACCGCAGCGCCACCACCGAGGTCAACGACTGGTCCCAGAATCAACCGGGCGTCCATGGCGACGTCACCGACGCGGAGGTGGTCGATGAAGGCTGAACTGATGGCGGCCCTGCGCCGGTGGGGCGCATGGGCCCACGAGCCCCAGGGCACAACCGCCGAGGGGGGCTTGTTCGAGCAGGCCGTGGAGGGCACCCCCGCCTGGGCGTTTCCCGGTGGGCCGCCCCCGCCCGAGGACACCGACCCGGATCCCTGGGACGTGTGGG
>BCQK01000012.1_pt1 | contig 18232 bp, 17 predicted proteins | sample 1008131 | NCBI WGS metagenome assembly BCQK01 (sample SAMD00035458, study PRJDB4067) | museum specimen metagenome | isolation source: Liagora japonica specimen isolated from | place: Japan
CCACTTAAATTTAAGTGGACACTATCGGGATGTTGAGCAGATAAGAAAAGTTGGGTTCAGCGGATGCTTACTTTAAAATCAGGAACAGCCCGTCTAGCTGCTATTTATTTTGATTACCAGGAAATTGTGGAGTGGCATAAAAAGCAACTTGAATTGAGATAGTTTTATAAATTGTGTCCTAACTAAAGATTACAGTAGTAATCTTTAGTTCCTGAAATTTACTTGGGTGAAAAATGGGTTAAACATCTTTATTTTTATCAAAATAAAGATGAAGTTAACATTGATTTCAACTTCCACCACCTATGATTAATAATAGACTTCTTGCGTTAGTCAAATTTTAAGCAGCCAAAAGCTATATTTTATGAGGTTTTAGCCAATTCAAAAATTAGATAAAACTATACTTTCGCAAGAGGTCTAATAATTTCAACACTAAAAGTGGATGTTTAAAAAATATTTTAAACTTATGACACCTCCTGTCATTTTCATGCTTTATCTTTCAATTGATTCGTCGCATTAATTAATCAAACTTGAAAAGCTATTTGAAAGGAGATTTACATGAAAATTAGTCCTAATATATTTACCAATAAGCATAAGATGAAGGCATTAAAGCGTATTTTCAGAGCCTTTCTTTTTGGAAAAATAAATAAATTTGATTTGAAAAAGTACTATCTAGCCATGTTGCATTTGGAGCGTTATTTAGATCGACTAAACTCTATTTAAAGAAAAACAGGACTTATTTTTCTGTGAATTGGTGTAACTTTTTGTATTTTTAATGTGATATATTTACAATATAAATTAAATGTAACTTTGATATCACTTTTAAATAATTAGAGATAATTCATGCAACGTAATGATTCTATTCATGAGCGTTTAGCTGACAGATTGGCCAATATTTTAACGAAATTAAATATGGGATATCAATTAAGTATAAAAGAACTCGCTGGAGAGTTTGGGGTAAGTACTCGTACGATTTCGAGAGATTTTGATCGTCTCAATACTTATTTGCCGTTGCTGCAGGATGCTGAAAATAAAAGATATTACTTGGAGCCAAATTATTTGGGAAAAATTGCTCTGGAAGATATACGTAATTTTGCTCAGCTCTCAGGAATTAGTCATTTGTACCCATCATTGGACATGTCTTTTCTGCGTGAACTTTTAGATAGTCGAGCACAACAGATTTATTGTGCTAAAGGTTACTCTTTTGAAGATGCAAGTCAGTTTAAAGAGTTATTTAAGATTGTGGGAAAAGCGATTCAAGAACATAGGCAAATTGGTTTTGTATATAAAGGGGAATCTAGGCTGGTTCAGCCTTATCGTCTAATCCATCATCATGGCAGTTGGTATTTGGCCGCAGTACGAAAAGACCAATTGCGTACTTACCGGATTTCCCATATTCGGCTTATGGACTCTTCACATGAGTACCCTCAGTTTGTCCCTGATACAAATATTGTAAAACTTTTGGAAGATGATGACAGCATTTGGTTTGGTCAGGACAAGCAGGAAATAATTTTGTCTATTGATAGTCAGGTTTCTTTTTATTTTAAGCAACGTCCGATACTGCCCGAGCAGCAAATTGTCAAAGAGTTACATGATGGTGGATTGCTGGTTTCTTCTAAAATTAATCATGACATGCAGTTGTTACCGTTAATACGATTTTGGATTCCAAATGTGGCGATTATTAGTCCAGCGCATTTACAAAATGAGTTAGAAGTGGGATTGAAAGAATATTTAGAGCGGTAAGGAATAAAATAATTATGTGGAAGCCTAAGCCAATGAGCGTGCAATGCTCTCAATGTAAAAAAAGATTTTTTACACCTAAAAGTGATGTGATTTTAGGTTTTTCAAGATGTAAAAAATGTGGAACCATCATGCAAGTCGTGGGAGAACTCACATTATTAAATTGGGTAATCCACCCTAAAAGTTGGTTTAAATAAGTAGTGTATTAGGAGATAAAATGTCAGCTTCATATTTATTAAAAGAAAGCCAAGATTTAAGGAAATATAGTCAAGATTTTCTCAATCAATCTTTGCGAAGTGAAAAGCCTGTGATTGTGACTTGGGGATTGATGAATGCCGGTAAAAGTTCATTATTAAATATGTTGACTCAACATATTGAACAAGAATTTTTTAAAACCAATGATTTTCGTGAGACCACAGAAGTCAGTGCTTATGAAGGGGATCAATATATTTACTTAGATACACCAGGATTAGATGCAAATACAGCAGATAATTTAGAGGCACTAAAAGGTATTAAAAAGGCAGATATTGTACTTTTTGTACATCAGCTTCAGGGTGAATTAGAAGCGAATGAGGTTGAATTTTTAAAAGATGTTCGTACGTCTTTTGGTCAATATGCAGAGAAAAATATTATTCTGATCTTGAGTAAAGTGGATAAGGAAGATCGATCTAAGGTTGATCAAATTCAAAAAAGAGTATTAGAGCAATGTGAGCAATATTTAGGTTTTCAACCACAGTGCTTTCAAATTTCAAATAAACTTTATCAACAAGGAATACAAAAGCATAAAGATGGTTTAGTTCGTCATAGTCATATTGAAGATTTAAAGCAATGCATTAATAGTATCGTCTCGAATACGCAAGTCGTTCGTCAAGAGCGATTAAATCAAGAGAAGGCACTACTGTTAAAAAAATTGACTGAACAAAAAACTAAGATTGAAGCGGAACATCAGGCACAACGATCATTATTAATGGATGGTTTTGTCTCATTTCAAAGAAGTTTAAAAAGTTTAAAACAATTTGTTGAGACAAAAGCTCAACAGTACAAAAATATTTAGGAGAATAATCATGCCATTACCTTGGTTAATAGGAGCAGCAGTGGTTGCTGCAGGGGCTGCGGTAGTTGCGGCATTATCAGAAGATGATAAGCCGTCAAACAACAATAATGATGATGAAGATCGCCGTCGCCGAGCCGCTGAACGTGAACGTCAAGAACGTGAGCGTAATGAAAGAAAAATATCGATTAAACAAGAGTTCGATCACGGTGTCCAACGGACATATCAAGAGATTATTGCCTCATTACCCAATTTGGTGACAGTGCATGGAACGAAGATCAATAATCTAACCTTGTCGAGTAATGGTTCTAATTTTTCACAACTGGAATCGAGTTCTGTAAAAACTGCAAAATATCAGTTTATGAAAGATATTTCTTTGTTTGAGCAAATTTATGGAATTAATGTTAAACCTACTGAACAAATGAAAAGTACGCTGAAACAGATAGATTTACTTCAAGATGAATTGAACCAATTAACATCAGTAATTAAAGCATTATCTTAAATTTTTATGTGTAATTCCTTAGTAAAAGGAATTGCACATTTTTTGACTTAAATTAAGTTTGGATTATTTTATGGAATCAGCGATTTTGTCAATTTCTCGCCCAGAACTCTTAAATATTTTTAAAGAGTTGCAACAAAAATTTAATTTTTCCCAAGAACAAGATCAAGTTTTTAAAAGCTACTGCCATCAATTTCAGCAAAATATGGCAAGTTATTTAAAAGCATCTGAGCATAATATTTCTAAAAATAATCCATTATTTCAACAAATTGGAAAATTTAGGAGTATTCTCGAAGAAACTAATCAAAATTGGCAAAAGAAAATAACCACACAAGATACAGGGGTGCATTTTCGAGCAGGTTTTAATGATTCTTTATTGGTTTTTGTGTATGGCAAAGTAAAGTCGGGTAAAAGTTCTTTGGGTAATTATATGGCTTGGGGGCATACTGATCCAACAGAGCAACAAAAAAGTGAAATTCAAAAAGAGTTACAGCCTGTTTATTTTTCAGGTCAAAAAACAGAAGTAAAAGGTGGTGATGTTGCCAAAGAAGCTGAAATAAAAAAAGAATTTCGGGTAGGAGCAACTGAAGCAACCAGCTCGATTCAGGGCTTTAGTCTTGATGGATTAACGTGGATTGACTCACCTGGGTTGCATTCTATTAATCAAGAAAATGGTGATTTGGCAAAAGATTATGTGGAACATGCTGATTTAATTTTATACACAATGAAATCGGATTCACCTGGGCGAGAAAGTGATTTAAATGAAATTCTAAACCTTTATCGTGCAGATAAGAAGATTATCTTACTTTTAACTGGAAGTGATGATGTTGCACATGATTGGGATGATGAGAAAGATGAAATGATTTCTACTATCGTTATGAAAGATCGACAACGTCGTTTAGATCAACAAAAATATGTTCGTTCAGCATTGGAAAAAATTCCAGAGTTGGCAGGAAAAACGAATAATATTGAAATTTTATCTTTCTCTGCACGTTATGCACAAGAGAACGAAGGTCAGGTTGATAATTTTGCTGATAGCGGCATGGGACAGTTGTTTGCGGCGCTCGGGAAAATTGCGAGAGAAGATGGTGTGAAATTGAAACATCGAACCCCAATGTTGAATTTTAAAAACTTTCTAACTGATTTTATGAGTGATTTGGAAAACTATGCGCAACTTATTGTGGATTTTCAGCAGCCAATTGAAAGAATACAAAAAAGTATTCCAATTCAAATTAACGAACACAAACGTTTGATTCAGCAACAGTTGAGCCAAAAGGTGGATGCTGAATTTGAAAGTTTGACTCCATATCGTGATGATCCGATACAAATGAAGCAGGCGATTAAGAAAATAGCAGATACTTTGGCACAGCAGCAAAATGAAGCCATGATTACGTCGCAACAAACGATTTTACAACAAGTGATGAGTGAATTCGGAAGTCAGTTAACGAATGTTATACAGCATAATGCTTTATTGGATTTACCGGAATTTAAAATTGAGCAACGTACGGAACAGGTTGCAGATAGTGTAACTTCTGGGACACGTAGACGTAATGGTGGTCTTGGAGCTTTAGGTGGTGGAATACTTGGTGGGGCGATTGGAATATTAGGAGGACCTGCGGGTGTTGCGACAGGCGCAAGTATTGGTTCTACTCTCGGAGGCTGGTTGGGGGGGAAGACAGGTGATGATGCCAGTGTAAATTATCGTGAGATTACTTTAAATGTTGGAGATAATTTAATACACATTCAAAAGCAGTTTTCTGAACGATTACAAAATTCAATTCAAGTACAAATGACTGAATTTCAGAAAACCTTACTGGAAATGGCATTAAATAGTGCTGAGCATTTAGTAACACAATTAAAAAATGAAATAAATAGTTTTCAAAAGCAATTAAATAGCATGTTTTTAGAAACCGAAACTAAATTGAATGGATAATGAACACCAAAATGAATATTCAAATTAAGCAATTGTTTGCAACGTATGAACAGAGCAAAGTGTTGGTGGCTGAGCATACTTATATGCAACAAAGTTTTGCTACAGTTCAAAATATGTTTGAGGATAAGAGAAATAAACCCGATGCCAATATTATGGTGTATGGGGTTTATAATGCAGGAAAAAGCACGTTGATTAATGCCTTAGTTGGGAAAGAAGTCGCAGCCACGGGCGATATTCCATTAACCGACAAAGTCACGGAATATCCATGTCGAAATTATATGATTTTGGATACCCCAGGAATTGATGCGCCGAAAGAACATGAAAATGTGACGAAAGAGCAACTAGAAAAGGCCGATGCGGTAATTTTTGTGGTGAATCCTTTAGGTGTTGTGGAAGAAGCCAAAACCTTAGCGACTTTAATGGATCTCTTCGAAAATAGAAAAAAGGTTTTTCTGGTATTTAATGAAAAAAATCAACTTAACGAAACAGATTTTATTCAACTTAAAAACCAAACACGTGCAAGACTACAAGAATTAGCCGATGAACGCCATTTAAAAAATATTTTGAAAGATATTCCAATTATTAAAATCAATGCTCAAATGGCATTGATGGGAAAATTAAAAGATAAAGAAAAATTGGTAGAGATGAGTGGGTATTTTGAATTTGAGAAACAATTAGATAAATTCATTGAAGGAATTTCTCAAGAAGATATTTATACTCGACTAGAGAATAATTTAAATTTATTTTTAACAGAAAACATCAAGCGAATTGAAGCGCAATCTAAAGATGAGATTGTGAAGCAATATGATCAGCTTGTTGCTAGTTTATTTAAAGATAAATTAGATACTCGACAAGTTTTTATAAAACGTATTGATGGAAATAAAAAAGAATTATATGTAAATATAAAATCATGGATTTATAATGAAGTAGAAAATATAGAAAATAATATTGAAAACTGGATACTAGATAAATCTAAATTAATTGAAACTGAATTAAATGATTGTTTAACCTCATCTAGCATAAAGATTCAGAATGAGATTGAGCAGTTACAAGCAAATATACCTGCGTTTTGTCTAGATGGATTGCCTAATGATCTTAAGAAGGTGCAAGTTGATACATTTAGTCAAGAAACTTATCTACATACTGCCTCTGAGAATGATCAAGGGATTAACATTAGTAAAGAACAATTAGGACAATTTGCAGCATCGATGAGTAAAAATATTAAGACAGAGCATGTCGTTGCTGGACTTAATTTGGTGAAGCAGTATTTACCTAATTTGATGAAAGGTATAGGGCAAAAAACTATCGAAAAATGGGCTGGGCAAATAGTTGGCAAGGCGGTACCTATTGCAGGGGCGGCACTGACGCTAGGGTTAGCTTTGCATGATATATTCAGTGATGACCCCGAGACAGAACAACTTAAACGTCATCAGGAAATTGAACAAAAGGCAAGAGAACGTAGAGATGAGCAAATTGAAGATTCGGCACTACAAATTTCGGATCAGTTTGCGAGTAGTTTAGCTATCGCAATCAATTCTGTTATCGATGATTTTTTTAATCAAATAATTAATGATGTTAAGCAAATCAGTTTAGAGTTTGGAGCTCAAGATCAAGTTAATCGTAAAATTTTAGACCAGCTATTAAATCTTCAACAAGAGTTATCTTGATCAAATGAGTAAACAGCAAGAGATAAAGTTTCCTTGTAAAGCTTGCGGCAAGTGTTGCCGCAAGGTTAATCTAAGTATTCAGACGCAATTTTTAGATAGAGGTGATTCAGTATGTCGTTATTTGAATGAGCAAACTAATTTATGTAGCATCTATGAAAATAGACCCATTGTTTGTCGTATTGAAGATTACTATAAAGCCTATCTATCAGATCAAATTGAATGGATTGATTTTATTGAGATTAATCAGATTATTTGTAATGAACTATAAGTTGAATAGTTATCATTAAATTGCTATTTTAACATAATGGCGAATATTAGACCTCTTGCGAAAGTATAGTTTTATCTATTTTTTGAATTGGCTCAAACCTCATAAAATATAGCTTTTGGCTGCTTAAAATTTGACTAACGCAAGAAGTCTATTATTTTCAAATCCCTAATACAACCTGATATGGTTTAAATCCCTCTAGTTGTGTGATTCATAGACATCATTTCAATTTAATGCTCTACATGGCTTTGTTGCACAAATACCTAACACTATAATTTTATTATGTTTATTTTTATTGAAATTCAACAAAAACATTAAAAACCAGTAACTTTCAAAATATTTATGCAATAAAGCCTAAGGAAGTTACCATACTTTTTTATATGCTTAACTTCCTAAGCCCCTTATTTAATTATTTTATGTTGTTCGGACAAGTTTACGTGAAGTGATGTGTGATTGAATTTTTTTCCCTAATAAATGCACCATCAAACCCAGCATAACAATACAAGAACCCAGCCACTGCAAAGTATTTAATTGTTCATCTAAAAATAAATAGGCAAAAATCATACTTATAACAGGTACCCAAAGTGACAATGGGCTAATTTTAGCAACAGGATAACGTGTCAGTAGGTAGATCCATAAGCCATATCCGATAATCGTGGCGAAATAGGCGAGAAATGCGGCGGCGCCGAATCCTTTCCAAGTCAGTGCATGCCAATCCGCAACCACACCTTGCCAGCCAATATTCTGTACCGCTAAAAGTAAAAACCATAAAGGGGTAAGAATATTGCCCCATACGACTAAACCAATTGGGTGAACAGGCCCCATTTTTTTGACTACGATATTACCGCAGGCCCATGAAATTGCTGAGCATAATACCAATGCCAAACCCATTAATGGAACATGACTATGTTGTTGACCAAAGGCAATCAGCATTAAGCCCATAAAGGCTATCGCGATAGCCAGCCACTGGTTCCAAAAGGCTTGTTCGCGTAATAAAAATGCTGCAATCATGACAGTAAAAAAGGCTTGGGATTGCACAACTAAAGCGACTAAACCTGTAGGCATTCCTGTCGCAATTGCACTGAACATAAAAGCAAATTGAGAAAAGTTACTAATAAAGCCATAAAGTAATAACCATTTCCACCCGATGCTTGGAATACGAATGAAAAAGAGGGCAGGCAATAAAACCAGTAGATAGCGTAAACATCCGAGGAGCATAGGGTGTATCTCACTGACGCCAACTTTCATAAAATAAAAGTTAATACCCCAGATGAACACGACTGCGAAGGCAGCAAGTTTATCTTTTAAAAGCATATGTAATTTCCTAAAGACGTGGATGACCTGTACTTGGTACAGGTCATTGTGTTTGAGGATTAAATTTTGGTTTGTTTGGCAGGGATGAGCGTATTCAGTTGTGTACTTTGATGACGTAATTTAATCAGCTCTATGTAATCACGAATAATGAAGATACAGAACAGGATGCCTGCACTTGCGATACCGAACCAGAACGCTTTTTGAAGACTAGGAATAAAAGCCATGGCAGCAAAGATGGAAAGCATGCCCATGATTGCAAAATAACTGAGGTATGGGAAACACCACATACGAACTTTTAAACGTTCAGGTGCTACACGCTCTAAGTGGCGACGCAAACGGATTTGCGAGAATGCAATCACGATATAGACCAATAAGGCTACAGTTCCATAAGATTCGACCAAGAAAGGGAAAACAGCATCTGGTGAGAAGTATGAAGCTAGAATTGATAGATAACCAAACAATGTGCTGAATAGGATGGCACGAATTGGAACACCATTTTTTGAAAGTTTAGTTAAGCTACGAGGTGCATCACCATTTTGGGTTAACGCAAACAACATACGGCTCGCAGCATAAACACCAGAATTTAAGCAACTAAGCACCGCTACGAGAATTACGACATTCATAATGTCTGCAACAAACGGAATATTAAGAACTTTTAATGCACTTACATAAGGCGTCGCAATTTCTGGACTATTCCAAGGGACGATACATACCACTAATAAAATTGAGCAAACATAGAAAATAAGTACACGTGAAATTACAGATTGAGTTGCTTTGGCAACAGATTTTTCGGGGTCTTTGGTTTCTGCAGCAGCAATCGTAACGATCTCAGCACCAAAGTAAAATCCAGTTGCGGCAACAGCCCCAGATAAAACTGGTCCCCAACCATTTGGCATAAAACCACCATGATTTAACAATTCACCAAATCCAGCAGCTTGATGGTTTGGCCAAAGTCCGAACATATATAAAGTGCAAAGGAAAATGAAAAGACCAATCGCAGCAACTTTAATAGATGAGAACCAAAACTCGAATTCACCAAAGGATTTGACTGAGAATAAGTTCGTTGCTGTTAATAGGGCGAGTAAAACCAGACTGACGATCCATTGTGGTGTATCAGGTAACCAATAAGCAAATAGTTTTGCACCGACAATCGCTTCTAATGCAATCACTATGACCCAGAAATACCAATACATCCATCCCGTCATGAAGCCTGCGAGTCGAGATAAATAAGGTGAATCTTGGAAAGCATGGCGTGCATATGCATAGAAGGAGCCTGATACAGGAGAGGCGGTTGCAAGTTCACCAAGCATTCGCATCACTAAAATAATCAACACACCCGTAATCAGAAAGGACAAAATTGCGGCTGGACCCGCAGCTTGAATCACTACTGAACTACCTACAAATAGTCCCATTCCAATAACACCGCCAAGTGCCATCATTTGGACATGACGAGGTTTTAAAGCACTTTTTAAACTTTGATTTGAATCTGAATCATACATGATGGATTCCCTCTTATATTTTTATAACCGAATCATTACAGATGACTGAATGTGTGCTTAAAGCACTTCATCTCTTAAGTGGTACCAGCGATATAACAATGCTTGCCCGAGTCGACGGAATGGTCGAAACAGATGTGAAGGCAAAGGGGATTGATAAATCGGAAGCTCAAATTGAGGGCGGTGTATTCCCATCACTCGTTCCGCGAGACGGAGTCCTGCCATCGCGGAGAAAGACACACCATTACCACCATAACCAATAGCGTAATAAATGCTTTCCTCAGGGTTGGGTTGTACGATACGAGGCATCATGTCATGACTCACATCGACCCAACCCCACCAAGAATAAGCAATAGGTATGCCACGTAGGCTTGGAAATTTGCGATAAAGCCCTTCTTTTAAACGTTCGAGATGGACTGGATTATCTGCATCTGCACCGGTTAAGGAACTTCTACTGCCACATTGCATGGATCCATCAGGGAGTAGGCGATAATAGTGACGTAAAGTTCGAGTATCCGTAATAAATGTGGTGCTGTGTAAGCCTGCCTCAGCACGTTCCGCTTCTGTTAAAGGGCGCGTCACAATAGAGTTGGATAAAATCGGCATGATTTTTCCAGAAAGATGAGGGTGTAAGCCGTTAGGCGTATAGCCACCTGTTGCAACCGCCACACGTTTTGCTTTGACAATACCATTTGGAGTACGTAAATAATGGATGCCATTGTGCGTTTCCCATCCAAGTACCGGACTTGAAGTGTGTACTTTGGCACCAGCAGCACGGGCACGTTTTAAATAGCCAAAAGCTAATTTTAATGGGTGTACGCCAACTCCATCGGGTTCCAACAAAGCACCTGCAGCTTCCTGATCCGCAACATATTCCTCATGTAGTTGTTCACGGCTCAACATACGAGTTTGATAGCCAAACACTTCTTTCATGACTCGGCCTTCATTTTCGAGGAAAGCCATTTTTTTTGCGCGATGAGCAATATAAAGATGTCCACCATCTTGAGCATCACATTCAATGCCGCTCACAAGGTCTTTGAAGTAATCAAAACCTTCCCGAATTTCAGCATCAAGACGTTTGGCGGTGTCTAATCCCCATTTTTCAATCCATTGGGATCGGTACAAACGACCTGAGGCATTTTGACCTTGCCCACCGTTACGGCTAGTACAGCCCCACGCTGTACGGTTTGCTTCAAGGACAAGTGGGGCAGCACCAAATTGTTCAGCTAGTGTTAGTGCTGTAGATAACCCAGTGAATCCTCCACCAATAATCACGATGTCCGCTTCGGTGTCACCCATTAATGGACCATCATCTTCAGGTGGTGTACCTGCTGTGCCGACCCAATAAGTTGGTGCATAATTTTCATTTCCCTGTAAGACAGGAGAGGTTAATGGGTCAAACTGTGCGTCGTAACTTTTAAAACTATGTGGCGGTATAGATTTATGCAGTTCTAAGTGTTCGCGAAATGAACTTGCATGTTGGACAGATTGATTCATTGAATGACTCCTTACGCGATTGCTTGAACAGGTCTATTTTTACGGAATGCATTTTTGACGAGAATTTTTCCATCTTTAAATGTAAAGACATCAACCATATTGGCTTCAATCCAGCCACCATCAGCAGTTGTCGCAGTAAAGGTTGTTTCTGAAATACCAAATTCAGCGTTATCACTGATCCAGTGTTTACCGTTTCGCCACTGAGCATCTGGAAAACTTTTGAAGGTATTGCTAAATGCTTGACGAACAGCATCTAAGCCTTCAATTCGGGTTCCATGAACATCCTCACCAGCTACAGTTTCAAAACGGCAATCTGGATGCATGCATGCCATGAGTTGTTCGACATCATGTTGATTCCATGCTGTAGAAAAATCTGTAAGTAGTTGGATTAATTGTGCTTGCTGCATTTGTATTGCTCCAAAATAAGGTTTATTTAGCTGTTGAATTGAATTTACGGAAATAGTGAAAAATGGCGTAGTACCAGATTTGGAGTTTTGATGGAGCCAGTAATAAATTAACTTAAATTATTGTTTTAATAGATTTAATTTAAATATTGAAGAGTGGAATACCTTTTGCTTTATATTGAGTAAGTCCAGTTTTAACTTAAAGATGGGCTGAAACTATGAACTTTGCACCAGTTTGATTTGGGGCGCATCAAAATGGATCGCAGTAATGCACAGATATAAGGATTGAGTAGTGAATACAGCGATTTCAGCTACAGTTTGGCAGGCATTATTTTCTAATACTGCAAAAAGTGGTTTGAATTTACAGGGCAGAATCTGTCGTATGATGTTTTCGGCTTTGGTACAGGGTTATTTAAAGCCAGGTATGGCTGTACCTTCTAGCCGTGATTTAGCTGATCAACTAGGTGTTGGAAGAAATACGGTCACCATTGCGTATCAACAATTGGTTGCTGAGCGAATTTTAGAATCTAAACAGCGGAGTGGACATTTTGTCTGTTTAAATTTCCAGATTGATAGTAGTGAGAGAAAAACCATTCGTCCTACGTCAAAAGCGACGACTTGGGGGGCTCGCTTTTGTATACGACCTTCAGCACAAAGGCATTTGACGAAACCAAGTGATTGGATGAATTATTCTTATCCCTTTATTTATGGTCAACCTGATGCGGAAAGCTTTCCTGCTTCAGCTTGGCGGGAATGTGCATTACGTGCCTTATCTGCAAAAGATGCCTCAATATGGTCACGAGATATGACTCAACAGGGGGACGACGCCTATCTCATTAATGCAATCCGTCAGCATATTTTGCCTACGAGAGGCATCATGGCTCAAGAGAATGAAATCTTACTGACTGTGGGAAGCCAGCATGGCTTATATATGTTGGCAACGTTGTTAATGCGGCAGAATCATGTGATCGGTGTTGAGGAACCTGGTTATCCAGATGCACGTAATATATTTATGCTACAAACTCAGAATATTGTTCCTTTAGCTGTAGATCATGAGGGGGTAACTTTAACTAGAGCAAGCGAGTGCGATTATTTATTTGTTACGCCAGGACGGCAATGTCCAACAGGTGTAACAATGTCACCACAGCGCCGACAAAATTTATTGCAGTTAGCAGAACAAAACGACAGCATTATTATTGAAGATGAATATGACGCTCAAGTGTTGGTGCAAAATACGACGATACCCGCGTTAAAAAGTTTAGATCGACATGGGCGAGTCATTTATCTTGGAAGTCTGTCTAAGCCATTGGCACCAGGATTACGTCTAGGATATATCGTTGCTGCACCCGAATTAATACAAGAACTTCGACATTTACGCCGTCTGATGTTGCGACATCCAAATGTTTTTAATCAACGTGTTTTTGCTTTGTTTATCGATCAAGGCTATTACCATAGCATGTTGCGCCGTCAGTATCAGTTGCACCGCCAACGAGGTGAAATACTCAATAAAGCTTTAAAACAATATCTTCCGACTTGGGAATCGTACGCTTTGAATGGTGGTTCAGCATGTTGGATTGATACCTCAGCAGAAATTGATACTGCAGTTTTGTCTCATTATGCAGCAAATTTAGGGGTATTCATTGAATCGGGGCAGTCTTTCTTTTTAGATGATAACAAACACAAACATTTCCTTCGTTTAGGGTTTGGTTCAATCAGTGCAGATAAAATTGATGAGGGGATAAGAAAGCTGGCTCAAGCCACTGAAGAATTTTGTTTATATAATTGGGCAGATTAGCATTCCGCGACACTGTATTATTGATGTGTGCTGAAAAAACAGGCCACATGGTAATCCCCCAAAAAATAATTGAGTTTCTTGTTTTCTTCGAGTAGAGCAACGAGATCGGACAAATATTGTTGTGTTCCTGCTAATGTCCCAACCTTTGCTTTCTTGTATCAATTTGATAAGTTTTCATGGAAATACCGAGTTGTCGTGCTGTTTCGGAAACATTACCTTTATTTTCCTCAATAGCTTTTATTGCTTCAGCTTTAAATTCTGCCGTATACGTCTTGTGTTTTTTGCTCATGGTAAATACTATTTCAATCAATCGCTGAGCACTTAAGTTCAAATCCGGTTTCAGTATTTGAATAAAATAACTTTTATGATTTAACGGGCTTTGTTGCATAAATATTTTGCAAGATACTGATTTTTTAGGGGTTTTTGAAAATTTTAATAAAAAATAAATTAATAAAATCATAGTGGTAGGTTTTTGTGCAACAAAGCGCTTTAGCAACATCAATATCAGGATAAAACATAATCTTTACCTGCTTTAATTATTCAATTATTGTTTTAGCATAACCACCGTCTTTTCTTGTGAATGCAGCATCAAAGTGCTTAGTTACCGTCCAGAGTTGTGCAAGTGGTTAGGGCAAATTGTAGGTTTTATCTCTTACACAGACTAAAAGTCTTAGGTCTATTACAAACTCTACAATTTGCATATAGTGGAAGCTAATCACTACAAGCTCCAAGATACAATATCTATTATTTATAAAATCCTCACTCTAAGTAAAAAACTAATAGCTAATCCTAAATTTTTTTAATCTTGAAATTAAGGTCGTCGGATTAATTCCAAGCAATTGAGCAGCACCATCCTCACCAAATATTTTTCCTTCACAATGCTGGACAGCACGTTTTAGGTTTTCAATTTCTAATTGTTTAAGATCATCAAGTGTAAGAATATCTGGGGTCCTATGCTTAGCGATTACATTAGTTTCCTTTGTCTGAGAAACAGGCTGATCCTGTTCCAATAAATACTGGAATGACACAGCACCATGACGAGCAGTAATCATGGCACGTTCCAATACATTCTGTAATTCACGGATATTGCCGGGCCAGTTATAACGTTGCAATTCTTGGATATGTTTCTGGCTAAAAGAAAGGTAGGGTACTTTACGCTGTTCACAGATCAGCTTGCTAAAATGGCTGACCAGAAGAGGAATGTCTTCTTTACGTTCACGTAGTGCAGGCGAGAAAATTGGAAATACATTCAGGCGAAAATAGAGATCCTCACGAAAATGCTTTTGTTTGACTTCTTCTTTAAGATTGCGATTGGTCGCGGCAATAATCCGCACATTCACTTTGCGAGTCCGCTCCTCACCAACTCGTTCAAAGGTACCTTCCTGCAATACACGAAGTAACTTACTTTGTAGTTCTAGTGGAAGTTCACCAATTTCATCCAGGAATAATGTTCCTTGATCTGCTAGTTCAAAGCGTCCTGCACGATCACGAATCGCTCCAGTAAATGCGCCTTTGACATGGCCAAAAAATTCACTTTCAAATAGCTCGGCTGGAATAGCGGCACAGTTCACCCGAATTAAGGGTTGCTGCTTACGGTGGCTGGACTGATGAATCGCACGGGCAATCAATTCCTTACCTGTACCTGACTCGCCATAAACCATTACGTTTGCATCTGTTTGAGCAACAACCTTGATCTTTTCAATAATTTCTCGGATAGAGCTGCTATTCCCGACAATCTCATGATACTGGTTGTCCTGCAGGATTTCTTCCTGCAAATATTCATTTTGTTGTTCTAGGCGGCTTTTAAGGTTTTGCAGTTCATTTAAGGCCTGGGTAAGTTTGGCTTCAGTATTTAATCGTTCGGAAATGTCGCGGAATACCACCACTGCACCAATAATCTTACTATCACGGATCACAGGCGTACTGGTAAATTCAACTGGGAAATAACTACCATCTACCCGCCAAAATATTTCTTGAATACCCTCATGTACCACACCATCATGTACCGCAGCATAAATTGGGCATTGCTCAACAGGATAATGACGACCATCTTCATGGGTATGGTGGTGAATCTGATGAATATTCTTGCCAATAACATCTTCGGGTTTCAGCCCAAGCATTCTGGCACCGACTGGATTAATAAAGGTGCATAACCCTTGATGATTAATACTATAAATTCCATCGCCAACAGCACTAAGTAGCAAATGTTTACCAGTGTCTGAATCAATAAACAGTTCTTGTAGTGCTTGCCATTCCATTAAGCCAGAACGTATGGCTTTGTCTGCATTTTTATTAAATTGGCGTAGCTCTAGATCTTTGACATCAACAAGCGACCAGATCATATAGTCATGTTGTTGATAGGGCAAATGGGTCGCTTGTACATCCAGCTGGATTTTCTCTCCGTTCCAGTCAAAGGCATAAATTTCATTATTCCAGGCCTGACCTTTATTCAGCGTTTCCTCGGTAAAAGCAATCAGATAGGGTAGTTGGGTAAAGTGACCAAAAATTGAAGTGACCGATTTATTCAGTAATTCATGGCGTTCGTAACGTAGCATACGGGCCGCCGCAATATTGAAATCAATAAAACGATTCTCTTTCGGATCAATCACCATTAATGCCTGCGCGGCATGCTCAAAAGTTAAAGGTCTTAAAGAATCTTCAGAATTTGCCCAACCAGAAATAAAGTCAGCTGCCATGATATGAAATTTCGTAGATATAGCTATGAAAAATCATAGTAATACGAAATTTCATAATTGTAAAAAGTTTTTATCTGAACACCATTAAACAGAGAAAAACATGATTATCAAATAAAAACAATGATTTAAAAAATACATTATAGCAATTTTCTTAACTTGGCACAGCTTATGCAATAACTAAGACAAACCAATCAAGGTTGTTTAACTCATCTTATCGGAGCGCATTATGCCAAAAGTAGATATCGAACAATATAAAGATGGCGACTTCCTGGTCGACTATGAAGAAAAGGTATTTGAGGATGTCAAAGCACAGCCCGGCGAAAAAGCATTAGTAACATTCCATACAGTGGCTTTTGAAGGTTCGATTGGTTTGGTTAATGTGTTACAGGCTAAACGCTTATTACGTAAAGGCTTCGAAACCAAAATCCTGCTATACGGTCCAGGTGTGCAATTAGGGGTACAACGTGGTTTCCCGACTTTAGGCGCTGAAGCATTTCCAGGACATCTGGCAGTCAATAATCAGATCAAAGCATTCATGGAAGAAGGTGGTGAAGTCTATGCCTGCCGTTTTGCTCTTCAGGCGCTATATGGTCAGACTGAAAAAGCACTCATTCCTGGTATTCGTGCCATCAATCCATTAGATGTGATGGATCTTAAACTGCTCATGCGTCGTGACAATGCATTAATTATCGATACTTGGACAGTGTAATTCAAATCTTGGAAAAATAAGGGAGTAAACCATGAGTAGAATCGTAAAAGCTGCAGCCGTACAGTGTAGTCCAGTTCTTTATAGTCAGGCAGGTACCGTAAAAAAGGTCTGTGACCTGATTACTGAGTTGGGACAGCAAGGTGTGCAATTTGCAGTTTTTCCTGAGACTGTGGTGCCTTATTACCCTTATTTTTCCTTTGTTCAGCCTCCGTTTGCGATGGGTAAAGAGCATCTCAAGCTTTTGCATGAATCTGTAGTTGTACCTTCAGAGGCTACTGACCTAATTGGTGCGGCATGCCGTGCGGCGCAAATGGTGGTTTCAATTGGGGTCAACGAACGTGTGGGGGGCACAATTTATAACGCCCAACTGCTATTTGATACGGATGGCAGCATCATTCAGCATCGTCGCAAAATTACGCCGACCTATCATGAACGTATGGTTTGGGGGCAGGGTGATGGCAGTGGTTTATGTGCGATTGATTCGGCTGTTGGACGAATTGGTTCATTGGCTTGTTGGGAGCATTACAACCCATTGGCACGTTTTGCGCTTATGGCTGATGGCGAACAGATCCATGCGGCTATGTTCCCTGGATCATTGGTCGGACAAGTTTTTGCCGACCAGATATCAGCAACCATTCAGCATCATGCGCTGGAATCAGGTTGTTTTGTGGTGAATGCCACCGCATGGCTGACACCGGAACAGCAACAACAGATTATGCAGGACACCGGCTGTGAAAAAGGTCCAATCTCAGGTGGCTGCTTTACTGCGATTGTTTCACCTGAAGGCAAATTTTTAGCTGCACCTTTAACGGAAGGTGAGGGCTATGTGATTGCTGATTTGGACTTTAGCTTGATCGATAAACGCAAGCGCATGATGGATTCCGTTGGACATTACAGTCGCCCTGAATTACTGAGCCTGTTGATTGATCGTCGCAAAACCCAGGTTTTACATGAATATCCAGAATCTCAATCAACAACACAAGAAAAAATCAGCAACTTTACCGTGCTAACAGAAGAGCAACTGAGTAAAGCGTAGAAGTTAAATTTGAAAATGAATTAAATATCAAGTGTAAGGAGTGTCGCCATGTTAGCAGTTGAATTACTCAGTGACTTGCAATGCAATGGCCTGAAATGGGAAGGTGAGGTTGGTCTGGCCCGTAAAGGTGGAG
>BCQK01000014.1_pt1 | contig 17891 bp, 16 predicted proteins | sample 1008131 | NCBI WGS metagenome assembly BCQK01 (sample SAMD00035458, study PRJDB4067) | museum specimen metagenome | isolation source: Liagora japonica specimen isolated from | place: Japan
CAAACTGTGTCGGGCTGTGTGTACGACGAGCAGGGTGTAGCACATGACGTACACCAAGAACGCCATGAGTTAGCAATTGCACTGGCTGCGGAAACAGATCATGCATTAGTGGCCTTTAACTGGACTCACCAACGCGATGGACTCGTTAAAGCGGCCAAAGCTGCGGGCCTGAGTTACGCAGTGATTGACGGCTCGACACCGACGAACGAGCGCACGGCTATCGTGTCCCGATTCCAACGTGGCGAGATACGCGTCCTACTGGCTCACCCTCAATCTGCGGGCCACGGCCTAACGCTAACAGCGGCTAATCGGATTATCTGGGCATCACCTACATACCGTGCTGACCTGTATGAGCAGTTCAACCACCGCATCGTGCGTACAGGTCAGAAACGCAAGACAGAGATTATACAAATCGCGGCAGATGAAACCGTTGAAAACGCAGTGTATGCGCGCTTGATGGAGAAACAAGGCCGCATGTTAGACCTGCTTGAAACATTTAACGGCCTGTTCAAAGCCGCGTAATTTGAACAAACCAACCAGTAATTAACTAACCAACTAACTAATAGCGAGAATACAAAATGTCACTACTAACTAAAGGCAACAACATGGGTAACCTACGCGCTTCTGACTTCGACATGGAAGCTTTCAACGAAGTGGTCAAGAACCTACGCAACGCGCACAAAGCGGCCGTTGATTTTGGTAAAGACCGTCCAGAGACTCAAGAGCGCGTAGACCAAGTTAAGGCCGACTTGCAAGAAGCCCTCACGTCATGTGATGTGGAATCAATGCAGAAATTAAGTGCAGAGCTTAAACGTCTGATGGCTAAATTAGCTGAGCTGCCGACAGAGAAAATTGTGGCGTTCGACACGGCCGTTAACGCCTACGCCGCTTTTAACGCGCGTATGTCAATTGACGACAGCGATAAATCAAAAAATGAAGTGGCTCCGACCACATTAACCGCTGTGAAAGCAGCGTAACAACCCACTAAAACAGGAAATAGAAAAATGTCGAATACCGCAGAAGTAATTGAGTTCCCACAAGTAGACCGCCGCGCAATCATTACAGAGTTGTTCGAGCTGCGTGAGAAAATTGCCATTATCGAGGCCCGCGAACTGAAAGACCTGAAAAAACGTAAGACGGAAATTGAGGGCATACTACTGGCCACCCTTGAAGTCGGTGAAAAAGCGTCATTCGCTGGTGTGGGTACGGTGTCGTGCGCCGAAGAAGTAGTGCCAAGCGTCGAAGATTGGGACCAAGTGTATGACTACATACACGAACACAAAGCGTTCTACCTTTTAGCCCGCAAGCTGAATGCCGCACCTTACCGTGAAGCGTTGCATGTAGGCGACGAGATAGGCGGCGTCGTGCCTGTCACATTACGGAAATTAAATGTGCGCAAAGCATAAATAAAGCTTGCGCACATTTAACAGTAACACTAATATAACCTTTAGTAGCTCCAACTACTAAAGGTTGCCAGCATAAGCCCCCACACTCGCCCGTGGGGGTTTATTATTAACCAGCAATCCAACTAACTAACTAACCATTATCGAGAAAAATTATGTCTAAAACACAAGTTTCAACCGCAGTAAAAACCGCTCTTGTCGCTCACACTGGTGATGTTGCAGTTCGTCAAGCAAACGTAGGCCGAGGTTCGGAAAACGTTACCGCAGACGACTTGGCAATCCCACGTATCAAGCTGTTACAAGCAATTTCAGAAGAAGTGCTAATGGGTAACCCTAAACAAGTTACAGGCGCTACTGCTGGTATGCTTATGAATAGCATGAGCAACGCACTATACACAAGCTTCTTCGCAGTGAACTTACACTTCGCTAAGAAAGTAGTTGTGTGGCGCAAGCGTAAAGCTGGCGGCGGGATTTGGGACACGTTCAACACGGAAGAAGAAGCACGCGCGGCTTTAGCTGAGAAAGGCGAAGACGAGAAGAACTTTGACGTTAGTGAAAACCCTACTCATTTGGTGATGTTAATCAACGAGAAAGGCGAGCCTAAAGGTGTGGCGTTAGTCGACATGCCTGGCACTAAAATCAAGATGTCTAAACGCTGGAACTCTATGATTGCCGAAGCAGAAGCTGAGGGTCACCCTCGTTTCGGTTGCGTGTGGCACATCGGTGTTAAAGGTGAATCGAACGCCCAAGGCAACTTCTACAACTTTGAGTTGTTAGACATTGCTGATGGCGCTAAGTACATCGTAGCACCACAGGAAATCTATCAAGCTGCTGAGGGCGCGTTCAACTCGTTCTTTGGCAACGCTCCAGTGGTTGACGAAGCCGCTTAATAGTTATCTGTGCAAAGCCGTCCCAACTGGGGCGGCTTTTCTGTTTTGGGGGTGAAAATGATTGAAGCTACTTACACGACGGCCATTCACAAGAAGCTGCCGCCACATATATTCCACTGGAAGATAAACGACAATTTTGCAGGGGGCGTGCCTGACGCCTACTACATGATAGAGGGCGAACCTCAAACGCGTGACCTGTGGGTCGAGTACAAGTTAATCAAAGCCCTGCCGAAGCGAGAAACAACGCTAATCAAGCCCGACTTGTCACCGCAGCAAGTAATTTGGCTCCGCCGCCTCGAAAATTCAGGAAAAAACGTCAGAATAGTAGTAGGCGTTGAGAACCACAAAGTGGGGCGCACCTGTGGAAGTATTGTGATGTCGATCGCAGAGGCTGTTAATGGATTGTTACGCGCAAATGTGGAGGTGCGAATGCTTGATTATCAAGGGGTTGCGGATGAATTTGAACGAATTATGCGACATTAATTTACGCTGCTTTACAAAGTAGTTAAACCGTATATAATGCGCGTTCGCCAAATAATTGGCGGCCACAATAGGGCGTGTATGGATGCCCGAGGATACAACATTACTGTTGACGGAAATTAGTCTTACTGCTATGGTACAGGGATGTTGGAGACATGAAATGGAGCTACTAAAATGGCAAAAAGTGATGAGCTGCTACTAGCACGGGTTCAGAAAGCTTGGGCGAGCTACAGGAACGATGCGGGTGTTAGTCAGGCGAAAGCAGCGAAAGCCCTAGGTATGAATCAAAGTGCGTTCAGTCAATATTTACGGGGGGCAATCCCCCTGAATACGGACTTCTTGATGCGCTTTGGTAAATTGACTGCGCACGACATGGGCGATGCTATAGAGGAAATCAGCGCCACGAGTCGAATGCGGGCAGTGACCCTACCTATTAAATACACCTTATCAGGGGCTGAACGCGAGGGGCGTTTAGTGGTTGAGTCTCTTGTTCCCTCTGGGGATTGTTACCTTGTGGAGAATGACTACCCAACACTACCACTGCGTAAAGGGGATTACTTCATTGTAGACCCAGACGCTAGTGTGTGTTCAGGGAGTCTGGTTTTCGTAAGGTTTAGCGCGGACATTCCGCCAACAATTGGGGAACTGAGCTACGTGAACAACGATTGGGTTCTACTGGAAGACAGGGCAATGGGTGGCCGCAGGCTGAACATGACCAAAGTCGTTCAAATAGACTTACTTGTTGGGACATACCATAAGCCTGCTGTGGGGAGAACATTCAAGAGTTAGGGGTGCCCGTCCACCTCGGAGTATCGAAATAAATGGATTCAGTGGATATAAGTAACAGCTCGGATGGGGCGGTAGTCAGCCCAGAACATTACAACAAGAATCACAGTTTTGCTTGTATAGAAGTCGCCCGACACATGGGGTTTGCTGCGGGTAGCGCCTTTAAGTACCTGTGGCGAATGGGGCTAAAAGACAAAGAATCCTTTGAACTGGGAAAAACAGACTGGTATATCCGCGACGTTTTGGTCCACCAATCGGCGGTGACCCTAGACACGGAGGGGGCTGACCGATTGATCCGAGTCATGACCTCAATAGCGGACGAGTTTAAACCCGACATTTTTGCATTGCTTATCGCCCTAATCGACTCATGTACGGGCGACTATGAACTACTGTTTGAGATAGCCAAAGAGCGGGCCATATTTACCCCAACGGTGCATCTTATGTTAGCTGGGGAATAAGGGCATACTACATGGACTGGATTACTATTCAGCGTGTGGCAGAGTTGACGGGTTACTCCGTCAACGCTTTGCGACACAAAATTAATCGTGGGCAATTAGTTGAAGAACAGCACTGGCGTAAAGCGCGGGACGGCCGCATTTTATTCCATGTTGAAAATTTTAACGCGTGGCTTAAACAGTAACACTACTATTTGTAATTTACTGACAGCTGTTATAGGGGCATTATGCTTAGAGCATTTATCGAGTCAATACGTTCGCTTGGTGGGGGAAAGCGCCTCACGAAACGGAAAAATGATTTAGTAGTACGGGCGAGGGGCACAGGCCGTTCGTCTTTGGCAAGAACCCAAAACAGTGCGGGCGAACAGCCGTACATACGGTCCTGCCCTACCGTGATGGTCATAGACGACCCTGAGCCACGGCGCTTCTACGAGAGCCGCGACGACTACAGTTCGTGTAGCTCAAGTGACTCATCGAGTTCATCAAGTTCATCGAGTTCATCAAGTTCATGTGATTAGGGGTTAACGATGTCAGATAAAGAAATGGAACAAGAGATCATCGCCAAAGGCTTGACCTATCCGCGAGTCGCTTTACAGCGTATAGACGATTTACTAGCACAGGTGGAGTATTCCGCACATGTGGTCGAGGGCACGACGACGACGGTTGTGACCGCCATACTGCCAATAGGCCACATCAAGTGGACGCTGTGTAGCGAGATTATGGCCTGCGTCGACCCACGTAACTTCAACGCGGAACTGGGCGTTAAGTACGGAATTGAAAAAGCCAAGAACGTGGCGCGTGACCAGCTTTGGAAACTTGAGGGCTACCTCCTTGCTCAGAAATGTGTGGAGTCTGCATCGAACAAAGCAGAATACGCGGCTCGATTAGCGCACGAAGCGAACCGTGCTTACTGCGAGTCTATTGGTGACACAAGCCAGCCGTCTTGGGACAATGCCCCACAATGGCAAAAAGCGTCGGCCATCAATGGCGTGTTGGCCATCGCCATTAACCCTGATATGACCCCTGAGCAGTGCCACCAAAATTGGTCTGCGATGAAAGTGGCCGAGGGGTGGGTGTATGGTGAAGTGAAAGACGAGACACTAAGAACGCATCCGTGCCTTGTGGCCTATGCGGAGCTACCAGAAGCACAACGCATCAAAGACGTCATTTTTGGTAGCGTGGTTCGCGCGGTGCTAGTGTAATGCAAATCCCACTCGAAGAACTTCGCTACGTGATGCGCTCGATTGACGATTACTGCGAAAGCCAAGGGAAAGAGTTGAGGCAGCTTTTGTATGAGCGTGGGTCAATCTACACGCTGCGTCCACCCCGCTTTCACGCGACACCAGTTCGCACTAGCGAGGCGTCGCAAGCGTATCCCTTAGAAGCTTACGAAGTTTTTGTAGATAGGTATGGCGAGATAGTAATAAAGCTGCCTAGTGTGCAAAACTGATAGCAAATGACCCCGCACTTGTACTACACTTTGTAGCTACAGTGTGGGGTTCTTCTATATGTTGGCCCCGCTTTTGACCCCAAACAAATGACCAGTAACCATGAGTAAGAACACAGACCTTGTGCTGCCAAAGGGCATTACGATGCACAGGGGAAAATTACGTATCGCGTTTCGCCCTGCGGGGTTTACGAACCAAGTAAAACGTGTGCTCGATATGGCCGTCACAAAGTCCAACATCAAAGTGGCCGAGATAAAGTTGAATGCGATTAGGCATGAGATCATGCTCGGCACGTTCGATATCGGAAACCACTTCCCGAATGACCCACTTTGCAAAACAACCAAATACACGGTAGCTGAACTGCTGTCGGACTACATGCACCATCTGACTGCTGTGGCTCGGCTAAAGGCGTCATCGCTGATGCAGCGGCAGCTTAGTGCGGACTTCCTAACGCGAACAGTAGGCTCCTTTGATGTACGAAGCGCATCGAGGCCAGACGTCATAGAACTGCGCAAGAAAATACAGGCGGCTCGTAGCGGCTCAACAGCACAGCTAAACAAATCTGTGAGGTCGCCCGCAGAAGTGAACAAGTTAATTGCGATATTGTCCCGCGCCGCTACAGTGGCGGTAGACGCACATGTGATTGACAACAACCCATTCAGCTTCCTGAAACCCTTAGCCGAAGCCAAGCCAGACGACGCCGAAGCAGGTGACACCATGACCGAAGTTATGACCATCGAGGACGCGAACAGGGTTATTGAAGCGCTGCCCGAGGGGTTTACAAGGAACATTTTTCAATTCTTGTTCTGGTCGGGCGCTAGGCACGGGGAGGCTCTTGCTTTAGAAAAACGTGACCTTGACTTGCCTTACGTTACAATCCGCCGCACACTTACGGTCAAGGCAGGACTCACACAGACCCCTAAGACGGGAAAAGCGCGAAGAATATTGCTGCCTGCTAAAGCGGTGGAAGCAATTGAACGTCAGTTACCCCTAGCCAAAGGTGAGCTTATATTTGAAAGGCACAACAGGCGAGGGAAAATGAACTCGAACTCTATACCTAAAGTGGCGTGGCGCAAAACACTGAACGAGTTGGGGCTTCCTTATATGAAGCCGTACATAACTCGACACTCATTCATTAGTTGGGCGTTAATGGCTGGTGAATCAGATTGGAAAGTTGCTCAACATGTAGGGCACAAAAACACAATGATGATTCAGAAAGTTTATGGCCACTTTATACCAAAATCAGAGCCGAAATGGTCACTGGATGACCCCAGTGCTTTTTAAAAGGCCAAAAAATAGATTTAATTCAGATAGTTATCAAAATTATACAAAAACGAAAGGGGTTTCTGAACCCGCAAATCCATAGTTATCCATCCATATCCAATCACCATGCAAGCCAGAGCCAGTCAGTATCCATGAGTATCCATGATTATAAAATAATTTGACCCCAGCGTGACCCCAAGGCAAAAAGTGGCCCCAAAACGGTCACAGGATGACCCCAAAAAAGAAGCCCCAAGTGGGGCTTCTTCATTTATTAGCTAAGTGCTTTTTTAACCGTGGCGACAATTTTATCGTCCAGCTCGTTATCAGTCTTTTTTGCTAGGTCTTCCAACACGGCGACTACCACTTCTTTGATCACTGTCTCCGTCAACAGCTTCGCCAACAACATTTTTACTACGTAACTCATCGGAATCACCTTTTAGTTTCTCGACGTGAGCAATTAAGTCTGCCACTTGACCGCCTGCGAAGCCTGACACTTGCGCGACACCGTTAATAGCCTCCTGCATCTTGACCACCTGTTCGCTCAGGTCAAAGATTCGGATTTTTAGGCTGTTTAATTCTTCCATCGTTTATTATCCTTTTGGCATTACGCGCGTGATTCGGGCACCGTCCACTTCACCCTCAACAGCGGTAAAGACATTTGCAACAGCGTCACCAGACGCATCGCGCGTGAGGTGCACATTACAATAGTTGACGTTGATGCCCTCATTCGAGGCGCAGAAAGCCTCTAAGGCTTTTTTGATTGTGGCATTCAAGTCGTCTTGTGCCTTAGCTAAGTCTGACAGTTGCATTATTTGTGATCCTGTTTTTCAGTAAATTAGTAACACTGCTATATTGTACTTGGCCTGTGAGCCACAGGCCAGTATTTTTAGGGGATTTAAAGCCAGAGGGGTGGCTCGGGTCTAATGCCCCCAAAATCGTAGTCCCTAAGTTGTTGCCTGTACGCCCGAACCTCCACCTGCTGCTCAGAGCTGATTGGGAAATCGGGCATCATGTACTTATCAGTTGATGCGAGCATAGAATCACGCCACGCGCGGTTCATAGGCTCCATTTCAGACGCTGTGTGCGGCGCGACATAAAACGCCTCACCGTCATACGCGTTAACACTGGTGCCCAAGTTATCCAACCACTGAGCTTCGCTTATTTCAAAGCTACCATCAGGCGGGGTGTCGTAAATGTCCGACGGGTAGTAGCCGCTAATGCGGCCACCCTCAACAAGAACGAAGTATTTTGTTTTATTCATTTTCTAGTACCCAAATGCGACCCAATCAAGGGTCTCCGTGTTGCCGATACCATTGACCATCGTAAAGTTAGTTGTTGTCTTGAGGCGCGAACCCCAACCATCACGGTTGCCCAGTGTGTCGCTTTGCATGTTGACCTGAACACTCACACAGAATGTAGGGAACGCAGTCGGGAACGTCACCACCTGACTTGAGTTACCTGCCATAGATAACGTCCCCCACTGAATAATCAAACCTGTCTCTTTATCTTTCCAATATCCGTTTGCTGCCTTGGTTAGCGTGTTGGTGATGAACGCGGGTGACGCAGCATCAAAACGCTTGCGACTAATGGTTGTAGGCGTACCCGACACGCGAGTTACACGCATCGTATACACCTGACTGGCCGCCGCAGAGGTGTCACTTACTTGGTCGTTAATGTTCAGCGACGAGTGACCACTCCAGAAGCCAAACCCACTCTCAGCCTCATAGTTGTTCGACTCCGTGCCCACATAGGTTCTTGTGGTAACAACGGGGGACGATACGTTAGGGCCTCGGAAAATCTCAACTTTCCAAACAGGCTTAGAGTAGTTAAGGTTAGTGCCGCTACTTGGGTAATGTGCATAGGCATTGAGTGACCAGCCTAAGTTGACGTTACCACCTATCGAGTTAACAGCAGGTAGTGAGAACGTACTATTTACTGAGTCCATTGTCGTAACGGTGGTGTCACTTACTGCGCTGCCCGTTTGCGTTCCTAAATAGTAAGGGTAAATCTGGCGGCGAGCGTCCTCCTGAATTGACTCAATATCGACAGTGTTCTTAGAAAGCTTGCCCTTAAAGAACGCGTTACCCGATGTCTCAACGAAGAAGATAGCATCGAGTTCAACGCCATTTGCGTCGACTGTAGACAAAGCCAGTGGCTTCTGAGCGTCAGGGGCAATTTTGAAGCTTGTGTAAGTCCCCCCGTTGTTCACTAAGCTAGATACTTGGAGGTGACGAGCTTGAATCGCCCCCGCCCCAATCCATGATGCGGTGATTGACCCCGCAAGGCCCGCAGGGACAGCATTAACTGGCAAGAAGTCATCGTATGTCATTACGCGGGACACAACGTTGGTCGTAGACTTGGCCCTCATGGTGCCAGCCGCAGTAACTTCACCCGCAGACGTTACCTTAAACTTGTCCCCGTTCCCCCCGACTTGGAATTCGCCATCTGTTCGCACAATCAGCGTGCCGAAGTACGTGCCCGATGTGAAATGGTTAGAGGGGTTAAAACGCAGCCACGTATCGTTGTACTGAACAATGGCCTTGTTATCCCCATAGATAAAGTTGCCATTCGCGTAAATGTCACCCGTAATAGTTAGGCTGCCCGTAGCAGTTAGGTTGCCTGTGACGTCAACACCCGCGCTGGATGCCACTAAACGAGCCGCCCCACCGGTAGCAATACCGAGTTGGTCAGCCGCAGGGCTGTAAATACCCGTGTTCGTGTCCGTAGTCCAAGAGAAACTTGGGGCCGCTGCGGTATCCGTTGCAGAACCATAGAACCTTGAAAAGTCAACAGTGCCCGAACCCGTCAAGTTTGTGAGGCCCGTATACGCGCCACTAATGCGCGCGTCGGGGATAGTGCCTTGGCTTAGGCTCGACGCGTTAAGGTTGCCAACGAACTCAGACCCAATGACACTACCGCTTGTCCAGACACCTGAACCCGCGACGGTAGCCTTGACGACGCCAGCCTCTGCCACATACAACCCCCAGCCAGTGCTCTTGCCTGCGCCCCAAAAGTTGCTGTGCGAGTAGCCAATACCATACATATTGCCTAGGGCTGTATCACTGGGCATATAGCTGGTGCCAATGGTGTAGATGGGGTTCGTCTTGCCGTCATTCGAGGCCACACTGTTGTACGAGCCAACGAGAAAGCCGTTAGAGTGGGTCGTGCGGCCAATATTGCCCGATAGGTTGCCCCCTGAGATGGGCAGCGCGCCAACATCTGCCGACGTGGGCTTATTGTTAGTGTGGTAAAGGGTGTTCCAAGGCCCCCACGTCTGGTTGTCGCCGTTCAGGCCGCGCCATGAGACAGCGTTGCCGTCCCCGTATCTTGAGTTAAGCTGCATCACATACGAGCCTGACCCCAAAGTGACGAGTGGCCCTACATGAGGTGCGTTGTTCGCGTAGGTGAAACCTAAGCTCGCGGTCTTAGTCGCGTTAGCGTCGTGTCCCGGTGCAGTAATCCAAGTGTTGACGGGCAGGTTGCCGTTAGTCTGGACAAACGATGCAGCCCCAATGCCGCCAAGGGTGTTAGCGTTGGCTGCCGTGCCTGTAATGCTGATGCCCCATGTCCCAGATGCACCCACGCCACCTTTCTCGGCAAACAGCGCTCTAGCCCATTCTGCACTGGCGATCCTTTTCCAAGAACCGAAGTCGGTGTTATAGCCCGACCTGTAGCTAGGCAAATGGGTGTCCGCAGAAGTCCCCGAATCGCTGGTGTTGTGGGGGAAATACATTTGGGTTTTAACGCCTGTGGTCGCTGCGGTGCTGCTGTAGTTGAGTAACATTCCATAGGTGTAGCCCGCAGGCTTGTTCGCCCCCGTCATGTTGCCAACTGCGTAGGCTCCTTGGGTCAGCAATGTGTTCCAATCGTTAGCGCCTACTGTAGCAACAGCGTTGCCAAACTTCGTTGCGTCTAAAACGGTAATATCCGTTGAGCCGTTGAAACTCACACCGTTGATTGTGCGTGCTGCGAGTAAAGTCGTCGCCGTAGCGGCGTTGCCATTCAATGCGCCATTAAACGTGGCGGCCGTGACGCCTGACGAGTTGAACAGCGCCCGTTGGACTCCGCCAGTCGCAATGCCCACTTGGTCAGCGGCGACCCAGTACATTCCTGTGTTAGTGTCTGTAGTCCAAGAGAAACTAGGCGCGGCCACTGAATCCGCAGCGTTGCCAAAAAACTTAGAAAAGTCTACAGTGCCGGAACCAGTTAAGTCCGCAAGGCCCGTATACGTTCCTGAGATTGAAGCATTTGGGACCACGCCAGACAAGTTGGCCGCGTTAAGGGACGTAGCCGCAATTGTGATGTTAGCCCCACCATTAAAGCTGGTTGCCGTACCTGTCACCGCGCCGCTAATCGCTATTGTTCGTGCGGTCTGTAGCACCGTCGCCGTCCCCGCGTTACCCGAAACAGTGGTTTGGTCACCAGTATTCGTGCCCGATAGGTTGGTAGCAGTGACCGCCACTGAGAACGTTGCTGCGGATGCTGTTAGAGTCAGCTTGTTGGCCGAGCCATGGACGGCACCAACACCAAACACGATTGACCCAACTGAGCTGCTATTGGTGAAGTACATAGCGGAGCGGTTGCCCAGAACCCCATAACCATCAACTTGGACAGTGCTATCTGCGACGGCGGTGTTAGCAAGTGATGACGCCAATAGCCCCGCAGCCAGCGTCTGTCTTCCTGACCACGTATGCACGCCCGTCGTAACAGGTGTTCGGGTGTTAGTTAGTCGGGCGTCGTTGCCCGCAACATAATTACCCGCACCGCTACCGATGTTACTGTTCGCCGCGCTGTAGACACGGCCTCCATTGTCAAACACTTGGCCCGCAGCATCGGCAATCAATTTGCTATAGCCTGCGACGTACAAGCCGCCCGCCATGACTGACACACCGCGTCCCGCGCCGCCATCATTAGAGGTAAGGTATTGAGTGCCTGCATACGCCAGCGATTCAACCAATGTCCCTCCAGACGAGCCGATGTTCTCAGATACCGTGACGATAATTGAGCCACCAGTGGTTTGGTAAGTGTTGGCGTCGAGTGCCCACGTCCCCGTAACCGTTGAAACGGTGAAGTAATACTCGTAACGGGAGCCTGCTATTGGGGCGGGAACCGAGATTGAGTCACTTAGGTCGATACCACTGTAGTTGTCCGCAGCCTCAAACCCGCCGCCAGCCTTAGCCACAAGGCGCGACGTAGTCCAGCCGGTGTAAGTGCGGGTGCCTAAGTTTTCTACCGCGCCGCCCTCACGCTTACGGTAAAAGTCCAGTTTGCAGTTTGGTGCTGTTGCAAGCTGCGACGAGTGCATCGCTACGTTGCCCGTACCACCAATGATGCGAACATGTAACCCCGTCGATGCGCCACCCGATGGGATAGCGAGGTCGCCCCCAGAGAGTGTGCCCGTTAACTTAGAAACATACAGATTCGATGCGTTAACTGCGGTAACCGTTTTTGAGCGCGTACCACCCGTAATGGTCGCGTTCGGGTCGGTCATTACTAGGCGGTCACGGAAGTCTGGGTCTAGGTATTCTTTCTTAATTTGCCCCGTTTTACCCATAGTAAAGGCCCCCTCGATGAACGTATTGCCCAAATGGGACAATCCCGCACCAGGAGCATCAACACTGCCCACGTTGTAGATTTTGTTTGCTTGCAACTGGCTAATGCGCGCGTCGTTGATATACACCAAACCATTGCGAACGCTAAAAGGCATTAAGCTGTCGGTGCCATTTGTGATCCCAAATTGGTCCGCATTGAACAGGATAGCGGTTCCACTCGGCGTAGCAGTAAGGCCAAACCCCGCGACTTTGCCGTCAGCCTGCACTTTCAACGAGTAGTAAGCTTCGTTCTCTGTAGCCGTCATGCGCGACTGAACCGCAGCTAGTGACACGAACAGCTTGGCAAAAGGCACCTGCGTTCCGTCCACAACCTCAACGCGAGGCTCCGCAATCAGGGTGTAGTCGCCAATAACTGTCGCGTCGTAGAAGAATGCGCGCATTACCTGAGTGGTCGCACCCGCGCGCAAGTTATAGTTTGTGACCGATGCCAGTTTGCGGCCGTCGGCGCTGTACAGGCCACTATCCGCGTAAACCGACGCCGCAGTGCCATTAGGGACAACGTAGCCAACTGCACAAATCCAATCGCCCGCCGCAACTCCAAACGACGCGAGCTGCGTATCAGTGAAATTGCAGAAGTACGGGTTCGTGTTCTGAGTCGTGGTGCCAAGGTTATCTGTAGTGGTTTGAGATAGGCCGAAATAGAATCGCGGGTTGCCCGTCAGCGTAGAGACAGGGTTGCGCTGATACCAGACCACAAAGCGAAGCGCTTGCGTTGCCGTGGCCGCGAACGTCTTGACAAATCCACCCTCAGCCCCTGTCGACGTGTCAGCATTGTAGGCTTCCCACACAACTGTTGAGCCGTATGGCCCTTGCCCGTTAACAATCAAGTTCTCGGTCGCAACTGAGCCTTGGCCCGTCCATCCGTAAGCGTCAGTTTTGGCCGCTTGGCTTCCCACGGTGCCAATTACCCAATCTTCCGTTTTTAGCTTGTTTGTGGTGTTGTCCAAGTTGTAGAGGCGCAATGATACCTGCTGGGCAAGTGTCGCCTTGTCCGCTGCGGTCTGGGCCGAGATTACCGCTTCGGCTGCTTTGCTTGATGCCGTACTTGCGCTGCCTGCTGCGTTACTGGCGCTTGTCGCGGCTTCTGTCTTAGCACCAAGGGCTGCTGTCGCTTGCGTTGCCGAAGACGTTGCGCTTATTGCTGCCTCAGAAGCTTTAGTGGTTGCAGTAGCCGCGCTGTTTGCCGCATTTGTAGCACTTGTCTCCGCGTTGGTTTTGGCGTTTAGCGCGGATGTTGCGCTGCCCGACGCATCCGTTGCGCTGCCTGCTGCCGCTGTAGCGCTGTTTTTTGCGGATGCTTTTGATCCGTCGGCCGCCGTTGCGCTAGTTTCTGCGGAGTTCTTTGATAAAAGCGCTGCCGCTGCGCTATTTGAGGCGCTTGTGGCGCTGGTCACAGCTTCTGAGGCTTTTGTGGTCGCAGTGGTGGCCTGAGTCGTTGCATTAGTCTCTGATGTAGCCGACGCCGTTTTTGACGCAAGGGCCGCCGTCGCACTATTCGAGGCGCTTGTGGCACTAGCCGACGCCTCTGAGGCTTTTGTGGTCGCTGTGGTAGCCTGAGTCGTAGCGTTAGTCTCCGAAGTTGAGGCCGCCGACTTCGAGGACAGCGCCGCTGCCGCACTATTTGATGCACTTGTGGCGCTCGCCGCTGCCTCATTTGCTTTTGTAGTGGCCGTCGTGCTTCCCGTGCTCGCGGTTGTGGCGGACGTTTCTGCGGCGTTTTTCGACGTTAACGCTGCCGACGCGTGACCTCCCGCTGTGACTGCCGACGCCGCTGCTGCCGTTGCACTGTTTGACGCCGCTGCTTTCGAACCGTCTGCTGCCGTTGCACTGGTTTCCGCTGAGTTTTTTGACACTAAGGCCGCTGCTGCCGAGCCATTTGCATTTGTTTCAGACAAGGCCGCTGCTGTAGCGCTGTTGGCCGCAGCTGTTTTCGAGCCGTCGGCCGCCGTGGCACTGGTAGCCGCCGCGTTCTTCGACACCAACGCTGCTGCTGCCTGTGTTGCAGAAGACGACGCACTGACACTGGCCTCCGACGCTTTAGTGGTGGCGGTGCTTGCGCTGGTTGCCGCATTCGTTTCGCTAGTAGCCGACGAGTTCTTGGACGCAAGCGCCGCTGTTGCGCTGCCTGCTGCGGACGTCGCACTGGCCGAGGCTGCTGATGCTGAACCTGCTGCCGAGTTTTTGGATGCCAACGCTGCTGTCGCGCTACCGTCGGCGTTCGTGTAGGCCAATGCTGCCGCTTGAGCGCTGCCGTCCGCACTTGCCTTAGATAGCGCGGCCGCATCTGCTGAACCCGCTGCGGCTAACGCTTTGTCTGCTGCGACAATGGCGTCATTAGCTGCTGAGATTTCTGATGCAGCCGCTTCTACGCGTGCGGCCTCTGCGAACGCCGCTGCGACGCCCGCTGCCTCTTTGGCCTTATTAAACACCGATTCTGCGTCACCGATTAGGCCGATAAAGCCCCCCGCTGAACCGAACAATTCTGTGGTGTCAATCAGGTCAATACGACTTCTAAGGTCAGACTCAAGCTTCTCTTGGGTGATCCAGCCTTTCTTGTAGTCCAAGCTTTCGAGCGTCTTGACTGAATGCCCCGCGATGTTTGACAGTGGTGAACGTGTGCCGTCAGTGCTTACGTGGCGGAGCCAGTACGTATAGTTAGTGTTCTGCTGAACCGTTAAGTCCATGAACGCCCCTGACGACTGCCCAAGCGCAAACACCTCGTCAAACGACACCGGTGTTACACCGTCCCACGCCGCGCGGTACACGAGCGTATACCAGTAGCCGTTAAAGCGGGGTTCTTGCCACCCGATGATCACCGCAGTGTCCGACGCGGAGATAACCACGCCCACAGGTTGCGTTGGCGTTTCCAGTTCGCCGCCCGTGTTCAGCCCGCCTTGAGCCGTATACTCGGCAAGTAGCGAGTGGATTTTGGCCGCACTATCCACGCCCCCAATGTCGCGGAACGTGATAGCTGCATCTAATTTACTCCCTTTGCCTTGGTCGCCCAAGACCCGCATGTTTTCACTCAACGCCGACAGGATTTGACGCATTTCGGGCGTCGCATCCCGTGGGATTGGTGGCAGCGATTTAATAGCACGTTTAGCAGCAACCATTAGTTAAATTCCTGTGCACTTTGTCCAATTTGGATGGTTCTGATTTGTGAGTTAGTTGAGCCAATCACTTCTGCCCACCACCGATAACCTCGGTTTTGGAACGGTAAATAGAAGAATCGGTCGTCCGTCACTGTTTTTGTGTAGCTTTCAACAGTTTCGTCCACACGCTTGTAGCTGAACTTGACCGACACTGGGTACTTGTTGGCCGAGACTTTAGCGACACTCATGCAGACAGGATCGTTAAACTGGTAGACTTTCGATTGCCACGTTAGGGGCATCACGTTCACGCTGTCCGAATTGAATAGCACCACCGTACTTGAACCCTTAGCCACATACGCCATGTCGCTGGATTGGGTTAGCTGGTAAGTGGCCTGTGGGTTGATGTTCAACTGCCGAAAGGCATCGTTCGGTGCGCTCGGGTCGTACACGTAGCTCGTGTTAGTCAGTGCGCAGTGAATTAAGACGAATCCACCATAGTTGCTGAACGTCATTGTCGATGGGCTGAGTGCGCGCCACTGAATCTCGGTCATGTAGTCCCGCGACACGTTACGAACCGTGAAACCGTTGATTTCCATCATGCCGTCGTTCGATGCAAAATAAATGCGGTCTGCCACCTCAGTAACGGCCAGCGAACTAGCACACGCCGCAGGCTCTGCCAGTTTGACGGGCGACATCGCTGATGGCGCAGCACCTGTAACCACGTAAGGGTTCGAGTCTGTCAATACGACAAGGTTTTGCCCCGACGGAATAATGGTAATGACCTTTTCACTGAACACCTGATAGTAGGCCGTTGGCCACGCGTGGAACGCCGCAGGTTCAGAGAAACAGACCAATTTGCTATTGTGGCCCGCCAGAAAGTCGACCATAGCTACAACTTTTTGTAATGGCCCGTTTGGGTACATAGCCACGTTGTCGTCTGGTGCAGGCGTCCAATCGTATGTGCTGGGGCTTTCATCAAGCAGGAGCGACGGCTTCTTATCGCGGAACACCGGATTGGCAGTACCCGCAGAGACAGTCCCCGTGTACTGATAGAGTCCTGAACCACCGCCATTGAAGTTGCCACGATACACATACCACTTGCCTGTAGTCCCACGGCTTGCGTTTGTGGCCACGCCATTTGTAGGCACGTTGGGCATGGTCACGTCGACAAACCAGACTTCTTCGCCCTCGTACTCCTTAAAGATAACGTTCGCACTGGCTGGTGACGGCGCACTAGCACGGCCGAAAGCATCGATAAACACGACAACGTAACTTGTCTCGTAGCTGTCAAAATCATCTTCCACGACACCCTCGGGCAGCGCCAGTAGCTTAGACTGCACAATAGTCGGTGCCACTGGTGCGTTCACACCCAGACGAAACGTTGTGGCTGGCCACGGGCCTACACCCGACTCAGCGACAGTGTTGAACGTCATTTGTGGGTAGGTTAGGGGGTCTGCGATAACCACGTAGTCCCATGGGTCGTTTGCCAGTGGGACGCGAACCGCCGTTACACCTGATTTAGTCCACGAAAACCATTTGGTGTTGTACTTAAACAGTGACTTCACCAACGCCGACGACAACGCTCCGCCGACCGCAGCAAGAGGGTTCTGCCAGCTTTCTAGGATTTCACGACCCGAACGCGCGTTCAGGCTCTGAACCGAATAATCATCGGCCAGTTGTTCTGGGTCAAACTTGGGCGCGATGCCCTTAAAGCTTGCTAGTGTCAATTTCATTAGCTGTACGTCCATGACATATAGCTATCGCGGAAGTCGATGTGGATAAAGCTGTTGGCAATGCCCAGCCCCTTAACACCATGCTTTAGTGCGATAGCAATAAACCGAGCGCGGTCTGCACCCCACGGAATAAACGCATCAAATGCGATCCCTTGGTTATGTGTGCCTGGCGACTTTTTCTTTGCTTCCTCTGGATGGTTTACGCAGCGGTACGCACTCGAAATAATAATGGGCGCATTAAACTCGTCGCGGATTGCTTGGAGCTTATCCAGTGCCCACTCAGCACATTGGTTAGGTTCCTTGCCCTTGCAGGTGCGACACTTGCAGCGCAAATCAGTAACGGGGAAGTTCTTGCGATACGGTTCAGACATAAATAATGGCCTAAAGTAGTTAAACTGTTAGGCCATTATATCAGTAACGCTACTATTTTAAATTAGTATTCGTCGCCCTTAATCCATTCACTCCACGTCTTATCGAGCGGGCGGCTCAACCAAGGCGTTTGGTTAATTGGCCCAAGTATCCGTGACGGGTGTTCCATGGCCACTTCACCAGTGATGATTTGAAGTGCTAAAGAGGCTGTTGGGCCTGCTGCTTGCACCGCAAAATTACGACCATAGCTTGACTGCTCATACACAGTTGCCGCCATTTGAATTGGGCCAAGTCCGCCTGTGGCCTGTGCAATACCTAGGGCAATGTCACCCACTGAGCGCTCATTCTGCCTACCCATAG